>BNJU01002626.1_pt1 | contig 285638 bp, 271 predicted proteins | sample 8539281 | NCBI WGS metagenome assembly BNJU01 (sample SAMD00202456, study PRJDB9452) | human saliva metagenome | isolation source: human saliva | place: Japan | reverse complement strand
GGGCATAGTAGGAAGTTGCCCCAAAGTTGGACATGGGTGAAAGGAAAGAATATTTTTGCACCCATGAAAATCTACAAAAGCCTACGAATGAAAAAATTTCAGTATATTGATATTGATTCCATTGATAATAAACGGCAAATAATCAGTGAAGTTAAAAACAATAAAAACGGTAAATGCACCAAGTAGAGCCAATCGTTACACACAAAAGAATGATGTTGTTTTTTCGATGGTTCGTCCGTATTTACGTAATATTGCTAAGGTTACTAATGATAATTGTATAGCATCAACGGGATTTTATGTGTGTAGCTCTATTCCCCAAATTCTCCATCCTGACTATTGCTATTATCTTATGATTTCTGATAATGTGGTAAATGGATTAAACCAATTTATGAAAGGAGACAATTCACCTTCTATAAATAAAGGACATATTGATGAATGGCTATTTCCGTTACCTCCTCTTGCAGAGCAACAACGAATCGTTCAAAAGATAGAAAAAATGTTTTTTATTCTTGATGATATTCAAAATGCCTTAGAAGTGTAAATGAATACACTTCTAAGGTCTGATGTGACTTTACCAATTCACCACTTTATCCACTATCTTCTGTTGCTCACTCGCTGTCCTGCGTAGATAGATACGAGTGGTCTCTATGCTTTCATGCCCCATAAGGTCGGCTAATAGCGCAAGGTCGTTGAAACGGTCGAGGAAATTCTTTGCAAAGCGGTGGCGGAAAGAATGTGGATAAACCACATCCCTATTGATGCCATACTTTTCAGCAAAATGTTTAAGCTGTTGGGCAATACCACGTGTTGTGATTCGATTGCCAAAGCGATTGAGAAATATATATCCCGAACTTAATCCCCTCTCTTTAATCCACTTGTTTGCTTCTGTCCGTAAATTCTTAGGAATATACAAACGCCTTATCTTGCCACCTTTACTATAAAGATCGAGATACCCTACTTGTACATGCTCTGCTTTAATTTGCAACAATTCACTGACACGTGCGCCCGTTGCTGCCATAAACCATATTGTGAAGTACCACTCATCAAAGCCATCAGCCTTTAGCTTGGTCTTCAAGAACTTGTAGTCGGCATCACTTATCACATTTTCTAAGAAGTTCTTTTGCTGTACCTTTACAAACTTCACTTTCAGTTTCTCTTGCTTCGAGTATTCCAGGAACTTGTTGATAGCCTGTAAGCGTAGATTAACTGTTTGCGGCTTAAAATTCTCTACAAGGAATCCTTTGTATGCTAAAAGGTTCTTTTTATTCACTTCCTTGTAATGTTCAAAGAAGTAGTTCACTGTCCACACATACGATGTGATGGTGTTTGGTGCCAAGTTGGTCTTAGCAAGATGCTTCTGAAATGTTGTTACCATATTACATTGATTTATAATGAATAAAGTAACAATATAATAAAGTATATCGGGCATTATGCGCAGTTGCCAAAAGGATGGAGTATTTGTGAGCTTATGGACGTAGCAAAAATAGTAACAGGTTCAACTCCCAGCAAGTCTAACCTTTCTTATTATGGAGGAAATTTTCCTCTTTATAAACCTTCAGATTTAGATGCTGGTAGACATACAAATACGGCATCGGAATACCTAACAACTAAAAGGTCGAGACGTCTCCAGGATTATACCGCCGAACTCTATTGCAATATGCTGTATAGGGAGTATCGGAAAAGTCGGCTATATCGAGCAAGAAGGCACTACAAACCAGCAAATAAACACAGCAATTCCCTCATTAGCTATTTTCCCAGACTATTTATATCATTTGTGTACATCAACTTATTTCCAAAATAGTTTGATGGAAAAGTCATCTGCTGTAACTATTTCTATAGTAAATAAATCAAAGATGGAACACATCAAAATACCTTTGCCTCCCAAAGAAGAACAAGCACGAATTGTTGTTGCAATAGACAACTTATTTAATGCCTTAGACGCAGTCAAGGAGAACTTATAAATTCTCCTTGAGCGCATCAAGTAAGTTAAATGTCGATTTAATCGCTTCTACTATTCTTACCTGCTCATTATATGGTGGCAAGGGGACGGAAATAGCCTTGAATAACTTTTTATTCAAGTGAGGTATTGCAGACCCCACTTTATTCTCTCTTAATGCCTTTCGATGTAGGTTTATTACATTGAGAATATATTTCTCATCGATATTTTGGTCTATATCTAATAGCTTAAATGTACTTCCTTGATAGCCATCTATCGGGGTTTTAAATACTTCGCCAGAGTTCTCACCATCTACTAAGATCATATAGGAATTAGCTGTTACAAACTTACCACTATCAATGACTTTTTCCTGCTGAAGTCCCTCTTAAATACTTTTTACATCCAAATTTATCAAAGGAGTACTATCCAGCTTTTATTCCATCCTTTAGTTTACAAACATCTTGCATTGATATTACACTCCATTCTCTCGGCAACTGCGCATAATGCCCGTTATCACAAGTGATTTGTGCCTTTAGGATTGATGCGTCTGACCAGTTCTATCGCAGGCTCATCGTTTTGGGGTCTTGTGGGACAAGTTTGCCATGGATGGCAAGGTCAAGAATTTTACTTTTTCGTCTGCTTGATGGCGGTCTGTAGTTCTACTTTACCTTGTTTTCAATGGTATCTATCAAAAGCAAACCAACGCTCTATCTCAGCCACAATGCGCTGCTGTTCAGAAAAGGGAGGAAGGGGTATGTAGAAATTCTTTAGCACATCAAAAGGCGGAATATTTTTGATAGCAGTTCCTTTACTTTCTTTGTATGCTTCTTCTTTTTAGGATATAATCAAAGTAGAGTAAATAGAATTTTTCTATATCTCTATTGTATAAACGGACAAGCATTAAAGCTTGATTTATTATTCCTTCCATTGGTTCTTGGGGTAGAACAAAAGTTTCACCAATAGTTCCAGCACAGCTTACGATAATATCAAAAGGCTGAATAGCAAAAGCTATCAGTTCTTGATATTTCTCTTTGGAAATGATAAGTTCCTAACTTTTCATTTTTTTTGTATAGCATTCTTCTGTTCATAGACTTTGTAAGTATTATCCCTTTTGAGGACAAACATAGACTTTGTTAAGCTACTTCCAAATGGCCCTTTCTTATAAAAAGCAAGGTCATCAAGTTTACACCATACCCACCCCTGTGGCACTTCAAACGGCACATCCTGCTCATAATGGTGCGTATAAGAAGAATTAAGCTGTTATATGTTTTCTTTGGTATGTAATAAGAGAGAAAGGTATGAGTTTGCCAATAAAGAGGGAAAATACCCACAAACAGTCAAGAAGTGAAAAGGTTCTTTATCCAACTGGCTATCAATAAAAATGCAACTGTAAATACCACTGTAAATGCCGAAAATGCGACTGTAAGTCTCAGTAATTGACAAAAAATATCACTCTATCTTGATGGTCTCATTTTGAAGATTACAGTGCTAAGGGTTATGTCAGAGCAAGAAAAGTCTGTAAAAGAGAATGCAGATAGGGTAACTGATACTCTCTCGAAAGTATCTAAAAAGGTTACTGATGAGCAGGCAAAGGTATCTGATAGGGTTACTGAAAAACAAACTAAGGTTACTGATAAGCGAGAGATGAGCGTGAAAAAAACGGTGGCAAAAGCATTAGAAAATGGTGATAAATTAACGCAAAATTGTATTACCATCTTGCAGCTAATGGCTGAAAATCCCTATATAACCAAGATGGAACTTGCTTCTGCTGTTGGTATTAGTGCGACTTCTATTATGCGTAATATCGAATATATGCGTAATAAGTACCTTCGCCGTGTTGGACCAGATAATGGTGGCTTCTGGGAAATCATAGAATAATATGGCATTATAACAAGCCCAACCAAGTTTCCCGCTTGGCTGGGCTTGTTCCGTATAGAGTTACTTCAACTTTCTTTGCATCAGACTGTCTGCCTTCTGCTTCAATTCCAAGTCGTACCCATCAGCTTTCTTCTTGATTTTTCCGATTGTGGTTTCGTTACGATGAATGTCAAACACATCGTTGAGCCATAGTATTTCCTTCGGGCTGCAACCTCGCCATACTCTGATAATTCGGAACTTTAAAGCATCGTCATTATATTGCTGTTTGCTTTGCCACAACCAGAAGTTGCCAACCAAAGAAGCGAGACACACAACTGCTGTTATAACCACATAGGTAAAGACTTTAGACGATTTGATGTCAAATCTATGCTTGTGGATATGTTCTTGCGGTTGTGGCTGCTCTTTCTGCTCCTTCCACTCATGTAACATAGTCAATACGCTTGCCACCAACTTATCAATGGATTTGGCTTCCTCATCCTTGATACGCATTTGTATGGCTATATACTTATTGAGTATCTCCTTCGTTTTCTGCTCATATTGTTTGAGCAGTTCTTGATCATGCTGTTCATTACTTTTGCGCTGGAATAGTAGGTGTAGGAAGAGAAACAGAACTGATGTCCTTTTTCTTTTAAGTTCCCTTACTTCCTTGTAAATTATTTCCAACTTGTTCTTGATTTCCTCAAAGAGGACAAATGTATTATTATCTGCCATAGTTATAAATGTATTTTTACGTTTTTTTCTTTTTTTCTTCTTTTTATCAAGTGTATTATAAACTTCCGCAGGGACTGTGCCGTGAGACTGAAACAGGTCTAATCCTCCCTCAATGAAATCATTGACAAGTGTGCTCGTAGCATCTGTAACATCTGATATAAGATTGATGGTTCCTTGTGCCTGTTGACAGTTTTCTTTGTTATTCTGCTGCAAGGCAAAATCAATCTTGGAATAGCTGCAACTCCTATCTACCTTTGAGCCGTTGAAATGATAGCCGTTCTTCTCAAAGATAATGCCTTGTACTTCTTGTGTATTGCCTTTGTATTTGAAGTGCACATCAATCCCTTCATTTCTCAGGTGAGCGAGTAATGATTTCCAATTCCTGCTTTTAGGAATCTTTTCCCTTAAAGCCTGATAAATCTCATACTTGGTCTTGTCTGGTTCTTTCAAGCGGTGTTCTTTGATTTTTTCCTTGCCACTGGCAAAGTATAAATCATATTTAGTGGTCAGTTCCTTACAAATCTTCTCGCTTCTGAATCTGTCGTTTTTGTCGGAAATGGTCTTGCCGTGATTGTCTATCCTATTGAAAGCAATATGGACATGCGGATGATCCTTGTCAAAATGGCGACCTATGATATACTGCGTATCTTTTATCCCCATTTTCGCCATATACTCACGAGCGACTTGTGTCATGAACTCGTTGCTTAATTTGAGAGAATCCTGTGTGGAGAAACTCAAGGAGATATGTCCGACGACCTTACTCACTCTTGGGTTTAGATTTGTTTGGTCGATGAAGCTCTGAATGATGTGGCTAATATCATCTGTCCTTACACCCGAACTATCTATAAGTTCTGTTCCCTTCTTCGGATCGAGGATGTAGTTAATAACACCCTTGAAGCCTGAACCTTTCATAAGCTAGCTATCATCTTCGTATCAAATTTAGGATTTCATCAATCTTGGCAAGGATAAGTTTATGGAAGGGCGCAATAGCATAGAAACCGTCCGCATTGGCACGATGTGCCAACTGATTGAGATTGTTTGCCATACCACACAGCTTGCGGATGAAGTCAGCCTGCTCAATGGTCAAGCGTTCAATCACATTTCCTTTATCGAGAACTTTTCTTACAAATTCACTCATGGATATTCCTGCGCTTATGGCTTTGCCTTTGAGTGTATAGTAATCCTCAGTGGTAAGTTTTACCGTGATGCGGTATTTCTTTTTTTCGGCTGCGCCTTTGGTTGGACGACCGCCTTTGTTGTATCCTGATTTAGTCATAATTGTTTCTTTAATTGATTTGATGGAGACCAGCGGGATAATCCTCTACACCTATCTTGGGAGGTGGAGCAAGTGGTTTGGGTATGCCCAAAACATAAACTTGCTCCCCGAAAAATAGAAGATGTAAGGCATCTACCACATTTATAATCCAAACCCCTTGTTTCTTTTTACTTCTGCTTTCTCTGGTTGCTTAATTTCTGCACATAGATACTCGTTGAAGTCCTTAAAGCCATTGTATAGCGTGGAGCAATTAGAAACAGAATCGCCTAATTCTTTGGCTAATTGTTGATAAGCATTCCTGCCTGCATCATCATTATCCAAGTAGCATTGGATGCTGTCGTAATGCGACAATTTCTCTGTAATCTTATGAATATTTGATACAGAATTGAGTACCACATAATCTTGTTGGCTTAACCCCGTCCGCTGCGGATTCTTCAGTTTCCTTAATGTCATAAAAGACAAAAAGTCCATAAAGCCCTCGAAAAGGCAACAATTCTTCTTCGACTCATGGGCATAGAAAACACTAATATCCTTTGGAGCAATGCAGCCTTTGAAGAACGGGTTGCGTATTTCATACCCACCTGCACTATTGGGAAAACCTATCCCAAAATAATGCTTACCATTAGAGTCGTAATGAAGTTCTTTACACACAGTGGTAGCTACTTCCATGTCAATACATCTTTCATGTAAGTATCTGATAAGGGCAGGATGTGTCAAAGGTAGAACTTTTAAGTTCTCAAAGGGGGTGTGCGTGTTGTGGTGATTCCTTCCTTGAATAAGGAATAGATAAGGGATGCACACAACTTGGAGCATTGCGTTCTATCTGTCTAATAAGATAGGACACATCGGAAGACTTATATAGTTCCTCTGCCAGAGCGATGATGTTTCCACCTTTTCCTATCCCGAAGTCATACCATTGGTTGAGTTCTGTATTTATCTTGAATGAAGCTTGGCGTTCAGTACGAAAGGGAGAGAGATACCATAGCTTATTACCTTGCTGTTTGATAGGTGTATGTCCCAGACTTGCAAGAAAATCTTGCAGCTTTATTGTTTTGATTTCTTGAATGTTCATATTACAGTGAAGTTGAATGGTTTGAAAAATTGATGATTTGATGAAATGAGACATAATCTGCTCGTTATAAAAGACTTATATACTCATCGTTGCTTCATCACAATGCTTACCGAAGTAGAATATGCTTCTTAGAAGTACCAATATCTCAATTGCATGATTTCGTTATTTCCCTATCTCGTTTCTTAATACTTTCCCGAAATACTGAGATTTCTCCTTTATTGCATACCTGACTTTGTTTAGCAAGTTGTACTTTTGTGCGGACAAAAGTGTTGCCGATTTCGTGAAATCGGGAAGGGGAGGCGCAATTCACGTAAAGGAGCCAACCAAAAGAGAAACTTGATGTATTTCTCTTTTGGATAGTACAGAATACTTCTTTCATCATTCCTTTATACTGATGAGCAAAAGGATGAATGAGCAAGATGTTGCCAATCAGGAATTTATGTGCTTCTTTCATCATTTCATCAAAATAAATGATTAAATGTTTGTGAGTAGTTCTTTGGTCACGGTGTAGTACCTACCTGTCCTCTTGATAGGCGAATAGTTCCTGAAACTATTGTAGTCAATCTGATAGGTGAGATAGGTAAGGCTGTTGGGAGCAGGTGAGAGTTTCCAAATATCCTGTACAATCCTTCGGACTTGGCTTTTGTCAGCCTTGCAGCCTGTGTTATTCAGCAGACATACCATATCATTGATACAGAAAGAATACTCGGTAACCACCATCTGATCCATTACCTCCAAGCACAGTTCTGACATTTCCAGCTCTACCTTGTTTCTATTACTGCGTATTATACGTTGCAGAGCGGGTGTAAAAGTCAGCTTGGGTGCAAACCACATACGACTTTCCTTTTGGGTAGATAGCGTGCGATGTTGCAGAAAAATAAAGAAAGGCTGGTATCTCGGCTTTCAGCTTTTGCAGGAAGTCGGTGTCGTCGCTATCAAGCCTATTTATTTTTCTTACCCAATAGCGGGTTTCTCCCACATCAATGATAACTGGGAGTAACTCGTTATTGGAACAGAGCACGAACTTGGCAAAGAAGGAGATTTCGTCTCTGTCTTTGCCTTTTGCTTCCACCTTATAAGAAAGTGTCGTACTAAGGTTTTTGAGCCGCTCGCTATCTTCCCTGCGGTTGAGCAAAACTTCGTCCACAACGATAAGCAGTTTTCCTGCCCAATCAGCATTGAACTGGCTGCGGAAGTCCTCATTCGTGTTGAAAGTTACATTGTTCTGGAAAACAGCTTTAAGAAAATTGAGGAATGTACTCTTGCCTGTATTCCTTTCCTCTGATACCATCAAAAGGATGGGAAGTTTCTGCACTGGTTGAAGATAGAGCAACTGTAAGTAGTCTATGCCCAACTCATATTGTTCCCCGAAAATGTGATGTATCAGGGATTCGATGTGCGGAAACTCTCCTTCTTTTGGCTGGTGTCCTATCGGTTCATAGAGATTAAGAAATTTATCAACCACAGGTTGATAGTTCACATGGTTGGGAACAGTGCAAAAGCCGTCATACTTTGGAACTGTGGCAATGAAATTCTTTCCATAGTCCTGCCGTAGTGTCTCATTGTTCCACACAATACGCTTCTTGACAAAGCCGCCATTAATGCGAGGTTGGTTTACAATCTTATACAAGGTTGTGCCAACACGGATAAATTCTTCCTGTGCCATAAGCTATTTCTGCATTAAGGGTTTGTTGCCCATGATATACCTTTGAGCCTCTTGATTTATCTGTGCAGTGGTCTTAATAGGATTCTGCCGTAGCCACGCTTCAAGTTCTGCCTTCTCAAAATAAAGCATTTACCTTGTGGCTTGTAATGAGGTATCAGATTTCCCGATGTGAGTTTGTAGAGATAACTCTTTGAGAGGTTTAAGAACCTGCTGGCTTCTTCAAAACTCAGCACGTTCTTATTCATGAATACCATTTGTTCGAGTTCTTCAACTCGAGTTTCTAATGTCTTGTTCATATTGAAAACATTTTGAATTAAACAATATGAAGGTGCACCTTCGCTAATTATTTGTTAACGAGGGCAAAATTAGAAACGATAAAAGTAATTGGCATTGAGCAATGTTTGAGGTATCAACTTATGCTCAACCTTTTTTCAGTTGTTTGATGTATTTATCAATGATTTCCCATCCTTTCGGCTGCTTCATGTTGATCTGATCTGTCGCAGTAGAAAGGTCGGTGCGTGTCAGTGGCGTGTCTTTTGTTTTCCCTAATATAAGCTCATGGCGAGCAATGGTCGATTGCCATTCATCTGTAATAAACCCTTTCAAATTAAGACTTTGCATGAGATATGCCAGTTGGCGGTTGTTGTTTGATTTCAGAACACCTTTTAGTTTACAGGCAAAGAAGTCTTTGAGTATCTTGGTAGATATGCAAGTCGTGAATAATTGGATTTCATTGATACAAGTAGTAAGAATCTCAATTTGCTCTTCTGTAAAAGAGGATTGAAATGGATTTGTTTCTTTGCCAACAATGGCTGGATTCTTTTTCTGCTTGCATAGTTCATCGTTTACCAAAATTGACGAACGAGGCTGAACGGTTTGCACCTCTGTCAATTCAATTCGTTCTATTTCTTCCATAAGATATTTTGCATAACGCTCATACAAAATCGCATCGACAAGATACGAGAACATCGGCAGGGCATCATTATAGTAGGTATGTGCCTCAATGTACTTCGCATATTCAAATGAAGATACGGAGAAAGAGGTATATTTCTGTTTTTGTTCTTTGGTCAGTGATTCAAAGAAGGTACTTTCCCATAAAAAGTCGCATTCATTGTAGTACTCCTCTACACATGCGAGGGCAGGATAATTCAGATAAATAGAAGAAAGTTTATCGGTTATTCGGATATATTCTTTCTGCAAAATCTCTTTGAGCTGCATATTACTAATACAGCCTTTCTTCCTCAGAACATTTCCTATGAGGATATTATAGGCTTGGGTAATACAGTAGCTTAATATCTGCTGAATACTGTCAAGCTGTATTTTTAGACTATTATCTTCCATTCGCTATATTTCTAAGGTGGGTATCTATTTGCAAAGATAAAGCATTCGGTGGAGAAAAAGCCAAAGAAGGGAAGGAAACAGAATAAAAGGGAAGAGTTGTCGTTAATTAAATATAAAACTAAGAGATGAAAAATTACAAAAGTACACCTTTCTCATTGTTTTGTTACAAAGTACACTTTTAGTACGCTTTAAGAAAGAAAAACCCCTTGTAAATCAGCGATTTACAAGGGGTTTGTAGTACCCAGACCCGGGCTCGAACCGGGATGCCTTGCGGCACTGGTGTTTGAGACCAGCGCGTCTACCTATTCCGCCATCTGGGCTTTTTCAAAACCGATGCAAAGGTACATATATTTTTTTAACTTACAAAAGATTTCATATAAACTTGCAAAAAAATTCACATAAGAGTACTTTCTCGAGTAAAATTTCGACTACTATTTCGACGAAGACAATCGAAATTCATTGAAATTATGGTTTTTTCTTGCACATATCAATTAAAATACTTACATTCGTTGCAGTGTAGCGTCCATGCCTAAGAGGCTGAAAGCCCAACACTGCAAGCCACAAAAGGGCGGAGAAGGATGGAGTATTAAAATGTTTCACGCTCCTATGTCTTGCCCATGGCACAGCAAAAGAGACCGGAGAATGCAAAGCGTGCAGATTTCGTTCCATTTAGAATCAGCATCTTCATCTAAGAAAGATGGCTAATAGCAGCACTTTGGTCAGGCAAACAGCACAGCTGATAAAGAGAGATTGCTACACGATCAAATTGTTAAAATAAATAACTACATCATCCAAATCAATGACACCCTCCGTAAACCGCGAACATTACTTCTGCGTTATCCTCGCAGGAGGAAAAGGAAGAAGGCTGTGGCCTTGCAGCCGTGAGCACAATCCTAAGCAGTTTGTTGATTTCTTTGGCACTGGAAAGACGCAGCTTCAACAAACCTATGACCGCATGAAGCGGATGCTTCCACAGGCCAATATCTACATCAACACAAACGAAAGCTATCGCCATTTGGTAGAAGAGCAACTGCCCGAAGTGGCACCAGATCACATCATGGCCGAACCTATCTATCGCAACACGGCACCCAGTGTGGCATGGGCAACCCATCGCATTGCACGTGTTTGCCCACAAGCCTGCCTGCTGATGGTGCCCGCCGACCAAACTGTTGTGTACGAAGACATCTTCGAAAAAGACGTGATGGAGGCCTTCGCGTTTGTCGAACAGCACGCCAGTCTGCTCACTATGGCTGTGAAACCCACGCGCCCCGAGCCCGGATATGGTTATATTCAGATGGGAGAACGCAGCGGCGTCGGGGATATTTACCAAGTAAAAACCTTCACCGAAAAACCCGATCGCGACTTTGCCCAGCTCTTTTTAGATAGCGGGGAATGGTTTTGGAATACAGGAATGTTTGTTTCTCGCTTATCCTTTTTACAAGAGAGTCTTTCTAAACTCCTTCCACCTGTATTGCGAGAACTCGACGAAATACACCCCCATTGGACGCTTGATGATGAAGAAAACTATGTGAAACAATATTTCTCACGCTACCCCAACCTATCTATCGACTTTGGGATACTTGAAAAATCCGAACAAGTATATTTCAAAAATTGTACCTTTGGATGGGCAGATTTAGGTACGTGGCATGGAATCTATGAAGCCATTAGTGATGAAACAACGGATAACATCTGCCTCGATTCGGCTGTCATTTTCGACGAAGCCCACCACAACATCGTTAAGCTTCCTCATCATCGATTAGCCATTATCCATGGATTAGAGGGGTATATCGTGGCAGAAGAAGACAATGTGCTACTCATTTGCAAAAAAGAAGATTCCTCTTCGCGCATCCGAAAATACATCACTGAGGTGGAATTACAGAAAGGGAAAGAGTTTGTTTAGTGCATATGTACTAAAAATTCTACACAAATAACTTACAAAAAGAGCAAGAAGTATGTGACATCCTATCCGTAATAAATAACATCGGCAAGACTATCCACAGCCTTCTGCCCTACAAGCCTCAGCCCATATACCACCATTTCAAGCTAAAGTGCCCATAAAAACGCACATATTACCCACAAAAATGCGCCACTTTGCAACACAATTGCAATGCAATCATGCAACAAAGTAGCGCATTTTGCTGCACTATTCCACAATAGAGAAATCCAATTGTCGTTTCTCTAAATTTGCTCCTGCCACCTGAATTTCTATCGCATCGCCTAATTGATAGCGATGATGATGCCGCCTTCCGCGCAGACAGAAGTTGCGTTCGTCGAACTCATAATAATCATCGCTCAGGTCACGCATAGGAATCATGCCCTCACAATGGTTCTCATCAATCTCCGCATAGATGCCATAACTGGTAATTCCGCTGATATGTGCGGCAAACGTCTCGCCCACTTTATCGGCCATAAACTCTACCATCTTATATTTAATAGAGTCGCGTTCGGCATTCTGTGCCACCAATTCCATCTCCGAACAATGCTCACAAAGCTCCTCATAATGCTTCTCATTAGCACTCCTTCCACCTTGGGCATAGCGCGTAAGCAAGCGATGAACCATCGTGTCGGGGTATCTTCTAATCGGACTTGTGAAATGCGTGTAATAGTCGAATGCCAAACCAAAGTGGCCAATATTGTGCACACTGTATTTCGCTTTCATCATAGCTCTGAGTGCAACCGTTTGAATCATCTTCGCTTCAGGTTTGCCTTCGGTTTCATCCATCAACTTATTTAGGCTGCGAGCCATTGCCCCTTTTGTGCCTTCAGTTTTCACTTTGTAACCAAATTTCACAATAAATTGACGCAAGGTCTCCATCTTTTGCGGGTCAGGATTATCGTGTATGCGATAAGGAAGCGTCTTTGCTTTCCGTCCTTTCTTGGCCTTTTCCGATGCTCTCGGCCACCGTTTTGTTAGCCAACAGCATAAACTCTTCAATCAACTTGTTGGCATCATGTGACCGTTTAAAATAGCAACGCATGGGCTTTCCCTTTTCGTCAACATCGAAATGAAGTTCTTCGCGGTCAAACTTCACTGCGCCATGCTCAAAACGTTTCTTGCGCAACGCCTTGGCTAAGCGGTCGAGTGTGATGAGCTGTTCCGCATTTTCGCCCTTGTATTTCCCATTCTTAGGCACAGGAGCAGGCTCACCCGTGCCATCAACTACACCATTTTTTTCTAACAATTGCTGCACCTCCTCGTAGGCATAACGACGCTTGCTGCGAATGATGGTGTGCACTATGCGATAGGCTTTCACATTGGCTTCATCATCAAGCGTGAAGATTACGCTATAAGCCAATTTGTCTTCATCGGGACGCAGCGAGCAGATAAAGTTGCAAAGGCGTTCGGGAAGCATCGGGATGGTGCGATCTACCAAATAAATACTCGTTGCACGCTTCACCGCTTCCTTATCAATCACACTCCCTTCTGTCACGTAATGGCTCACATCAGCAATGTGAACCCCCACCTGCCACAGTCCTTTCTCAAGTTTTTCAATGGAAAGAGCATCGTCAAAATCTTTCGCATCGCGCGGGTCAATGGTGCAAGTGAACGCCGACCTAAAGTCTTCTCGTTCGGCAACATCCTGTGGTGTAATCTCTCCTGTTATCTTATTTGCAGCCTCTTCCACCGCTTTTGGATAAACATAAGGCAGTCCATATTGGGCCAAAATGGTATTCATCTCGGTATCGTTATCTCCTGTCTGCCCAATTACATCCACTACTTCGCCCACCAAATTCTTATGTTCTGCGTCGGGCCATTGCGTGATTTTTACAATCGCTTTGTCGTTGTTTTTTCCACCTTTTAACTTGCGTTTTGGGATAATGATGTCGCTTGCAAAGATATTTTCAGGTGTAACAAGATAGGCAAAGTCCTTACCTACACGCAGTTTTCCTACGAACTGATCTTTCTTTCTCTGCAAGATTTCAATCACTTGTGCCTCCTTAATATGATGTTGTCGGCGCGCCATGAAACTCACTTTCACGCGATCTCCATTGGTAGCCCACAACGAATTGCGCTCTGAAACGAAAATAGGTGTTCCACCATCATCGGGCAAAAAGGTGTTCTTACCATTTGCTTTACGCAGAAATGTCCCTTCTTGCACCTGCCCTTTCGTGTTGAGTTTATAGGAACTATCAGTCACTTTCACCAAAAAATCATCCCACGCCATCTCCTCAATGGTGTCGATGGCCAACATTTTCAGTGGGTGTGTATCAAGTTTCAACGCACGGAAAATCTCCTTAAAGCTTAATGGTCGATTACCCTGTGACGAGAAAAACGTTTGCAATCGCTCCTGCAACTGCTTTCTGCTCATGCGCTTTCCGCCTTTTTTTCCTTTTCCCATATTCTTATTTTTTCGTTTCGTTTCTCCATACAAAGGAACAAAAAAGAAACGACAAAAACAATCTTTGTATCATCTTTTCCATCCTTTTTCCGTATATTTGTTCCCAAAAAGCTGAGGACTCCTCAGGTCTTCACATCAATAGTTACATCATATGACATTAGAATTTACTCCAGAAGCCATTGCCGAATATCGGAGACAGGTGCGTGAACACATGTTACTTGCACGCAAACCCAATGGCGAACCTTACCTCGATGAGAAGGAAGTTGACCAACGTCTGCGCACATTCACTGACGATGAACTGACTTTTGGTATGCCTTTTAATACGCCAGAAGAGACCGCTTCCATGCTCATTGAAGAATAAACTTCAACTCATCGCTTGCATAGCCATCCTCTTATTTAAAGGAACTCCTTCGCATAGGCTGGAGAAACAAAAAAAAATCGGCAGTAAATCACTCACTCCCGACCTCAACAGGTGAGCCAATCTCTGGCTCAACCTTTGCTTTTTACTAATCTAAAAACCTAAACCTAATAACTAAAAACCAAAAACCTAAATGTGTAATCCTTACTAAACAATCTTTTGCTCCTAAGAGTCTACCTATTGAGTGTCGCCAGAATGCAAATGCTTTAAATCACATATTGTTTTCTTTTGACGATGCAAAGATACTATAGTTTTCATCATATGTCGCAAGAAAAATATCGACTATTCTACCAAAAACACTATATTTTTTTGATGTAAATCAAAATCACACTTCCCATAATAAGCCTTTCATACTACACATTATAAAAAAACTACAGTCTGTTAAACCTTCCATAAAAAAATAGGTCTGAACAAAGATTTAAATTTTGGACAAAAGCGTCTTTTTTTAGTAAAATATTTTGCATTGTAAGTGATTTTTCTTTTACCTTTGCAATCGTTTGAGAAAAACAATATATCTACAAGTTAATTTTTATCAAGTTAAATTATTAGTCGTGTAATCAAAAAAGAGGTTGTACATTTGGGGTAACATTTTTTTAGGAATTAAATATTAGACATTATATATATTTTAAAGAAAAACTTCCACCATTGAATGGTCGGAACAAGATAAAATCCCAGTAATCCGTATAGCGAATTACTGGGATTTTTTTCTTTGCATCTTACCAGCATAGAGCCCTATGCTAAATGAGAAATAGGTGTAAGTGGGAATACCATCAATGATCTTTATATCCCCACTCCACAGCATTATAGCTTTCCAATCACCTTGGTTAGCTGCTCACCCAAGCCAATAGTGTAACCTTGTGAAAGGAAAACTACACGGTTAAAGGTGTCGGCAATGATGAAGATGGGCAACTGATTGCGTTGCGCAAGCTTCATTTGTGTGGCGATTTCTTCGCGTATTGCGCCCGTCTTATCGATGCCAAAGATGGTGTTTTTAGGCAGAAGTCCAAACTCATTCTTCTGTTGTTCAAACTTCTTTGCTGCTGCCTCGTCGGTGAATAGCAACACAAAGGGGCGTCCCCATTGGTCTAATTTGGCTTTCATCTTGGCAATATCGTGCAACGCATGATTGGTAGGTTCCTGACCAACGCCTAAAATTCCCAACACATAATAGCCGCGTCCCGTTTGACTCAAGATAGAAACTTCCTTGCCTTCGTGACTGAAAAGGTTCTCGCTATTGAAACTTCCAAACACCTTTACGCCCTCGTCTTGCTGACGAACGATGAGCTTCACCTGCGTGGTGTCGCCCGCTTCGATGTGGAAGAACTGATTATGTGCCAGCACACTTCCATCGGCCATGCGCTGTCCTGATACCAAAAGATAAGTGCCTTCATCAAGGGTTGTGCCGTTCTTAAACACATTATGCCAGGAAATGCCGCCGCCCATATCCACTTGTCCTTCGTCGAAATTCATGAGATAGGTCTTTCCATTGACGATTTTACTAATCGTGAAATAGCTGTAATACTTCGGATCGTCCAAGAAAGGCACGGGCTTAAAGTCGAGTTTCAGTGTCCCCGTCTTGGCCACTTGCTGCTCTTCGGCATCGAAATCAACATCCACCCACTGATGATCCTTCTTATATTGCACCTTCCACGACACGTAATCCATGCGCGCTTCGATGTTCAAGCTGCGCGCAACATCCACAAAAAAGATGTCGCGACTGCGCGAATCGGTGAGCCTACTCTCCCAAACACTGATGGGAGTTTGCGGAATACGCATGGCTCTTGTGTCGGGATTGAGCTTGATGTGCTGCCTAATCCACGCCACCAACTGCGCGGGATCATGTTGGAAACGCGCCACCTCTTCCGGCGTAAAGGCTTTCGTTTCGAAGAATTGTTTGAAGGGTTTGAGAATCATTTCATACTCCACCCGAGGCGAAAGTTGGTTGCTTTTGGCTGCATGTTGTCGTCAAGGATGGCCATTGGCATATCGCGCAGGTCCTTATCGGTGAGGGTATTGAGCAAATCGAGTGCCCGTTGCGACTGCTGTGCATACTTCTCTACGAAAGCTTTGATGGTTCTCCAGTTGCCGCGAGCCTTTATAATATAAGGTATAGCATCGGGGATGGGGAAGTTTTTCAGCGTCTCTGCCGTTGGAAACGTAGCCACATAGGCATTGCGCAGCGAGTCTTCGTAGGCCAAACGCACGGCATTTGCAGCGCGCAACGCCTCGGGAACATCGGGCAACAGCGCCTGTTCCTTGGGCGGGACAATATCTAAATCCTGCGCCTGAGGCACGTGTTGTGCATCATAAGCGAGCTTGATGGTGAGCTGTTTATCTTTACCAAACGTCGCTTTCACATAGCCAAAACGTCCGTTTTTCGATGCCCAAACCAACATATCTCCTTTGCCTGCCGAGAGAAAAGTCATGCCTTGTGCATTCGTATATTTCGATGCAGCGGTGTAATATTCGGCATAATTATAGATTTTGAAATCCACTTTCGCATCGGCTACCGCCTTTCCTTGGGGCGTAACCACACGGAAAGCAATCTTTCCCGTGCTGCCATAGTTGTCGATGAGGTTGATTTCGGTGAAGTTATTCGTGCGCAACATCACCTCTTCGGGACCATTATAGTCGCCAAAGGCACGGGTGTGCATGAGCATTGCGCGCGAGGCCGGGGCATTAAACCAACCCAAATTCAACACGGGTTCGGGCTCACAAGCGCCTAAGAAATACCATTTGCCATCGGCCCAAGCCTCAACCCACGCATGATTATCGTCGGTATGTGCCCAGCGAGGCGTATAGACTTGCCGCGCAGGAATGCCCACTGCGCGCAAAGCTGCCACGGTAAAGGTGCTCTCTTCGCCACAACGTCCGCGCGCAGTCATGATGGATTGCAACGGAGAAGAGGTGCGCCCGTCGGATGGTTCATAGGTGACTTTCTCGTGACACCAATGGTTTACCTCCAAAATGGCATCGCGCATCGATAGTCCTTTCACGCGCGGTTTCAACTCATTCAGGAAGATTACGCGCGAACTATCTAAGGGTTCGTTGTTCACACGCATGGGCAATACGAAATGACGGAACAGCAGTTCGGGCACCTTTTTGCCCCAAGGAAACTCGTGCTGTGTGCGCAAAGCCGCCCGCACATTGCCTAAATGATAGGCCGTGGGATAATCGGTTGCATCGGCCACAGGCATATAAGCATAAAGAAAGTGCAAGGCTTCTTGCTCCTGTGGCGTGGCATGCAGCCCATCCAAACGATAGAATTTCTCGCCGATGAGTTTCATTTTTGCCTGAAAGGCCGCATCCACTTTGGCACGATAGGCGGCATCGGTGATAAAATGTTGCGCTGTTGCCAGTAAGGAAACAAGGCACAAGGCCAGGGTTAGTAGACTTTTTTTCATTGTTCTATTTTTATTGTTTTTTTACATTTTCTGTTGGTAAGAAAAGCCTCTTTGAGGCAGCTTTCATTCCCCATCTGCCAGCAAAGCCGCAATGGTGTGGCCCACCCGGCACGCCGTTGTCTGCATGATGCAATCCTCTTGTGCACCGGCTGCGCCCATGCTTACCGCCGCATTCAGCAGCTTTGCACGCGAAGGTTGGGGCTCACGTGCCGAGAAATGAAAGGCCATGACCTGCGTTTCGCGCCTTATTTTGGCAATGTTTTGCTCGTTCACCCCACATCCCGCCATGACGATGATGCGCCCCTTTGCCCAAGCATGGAGTTGAGAGAGCAACGCAATGCCCTGCTCGGCGGAGGGTTGTTGCCCCGAGGTGAGCACGCGTTGAAAACCTAAATCGCAAATTTCTTCTAAGGCTTCCCGGGGCAAACGGCAGCGATCGAAGGCACGGTGGAACGTCACCGAGAGGCCTTTTGCATGCGACAAGAGGAAACGATTGGCCTCCTTATCGACGTCGCCTTGGGGCGTCAGGCAGCCAAAAACCACCCCGTCGGCACCTAATTGCCGGCAGATGTCGATGTCGAAGGCCATGCGTTGCAGCTCATCGGGCGTGTAAACAAAGTCGCCGCCCCTATTCCTGATGATGACATGCAGCCGCGTTGTGGTGAGCTTCTCGCGCGCCATCTTGATTTCTCCATACGAAGGTGTGGTGCCCCCTTCGGGTATTCCCATGCACAACTCCACGCGATCGGCACCGCCTTCCTGCGCAGCAAGACAGCTTTCCACGCTGTTGGCACAAATCTCTATTTCAACATCATTTCGTTTCATCGTTGGTTTCGTCTACTAAAATGGTAGCTTTTACGCAATAAATGCTTGTGAATTATGCGCTAATTTGGTAGCTTTTTAATGATATTTTGTATGATATTGCAGGTCGACCTGTCGCTTAAGAACACCGAATAAAGGCCTTGAGGCTCTTGCGCTGGGTCGCCCATATAGGGGTCACCCGGCTGCCATTGCTCGTGTTTGGCTACGGCATCGCCACCCCAGGCCCAAAAGTTACAGCCCGAGAAGCAACCACCTTCCCTTACATTCTTAAGGAAATCCTCAAACAAAAAGGCATAATAGGCGTCACGATTGCGCGTGGTAGCCTTGGGCGAGAAGGCATAACCATCACGCGGATAGCCAAACTCTTCGAGCACCATGGGCTTATGCAGCGCCTCGCTAATGGCTAAATGACGCGCAATGTAATCGTGGGTGTAAGTGATAGCGCGTCGCAAATGCACACCCAACGAGTCGCGATGTGCCCATCCCCAGTTAGCAGGCCAGATGTGAATGTTGGTATAATCCACGTTGGGGTCGCTGCAAATGCGGCGCCAACAGTCTATATCCATCTCGCAACCCACCTCACCTTCGGAGCCAATCGAAATTAAATGGTTCTTGTCTAAGCTGCGAATGAGCGACGAAGCCCTGCGCAACCACGCCTCAAAAGCAGGCAGAGCCTCACGCGAAAGGCGCGTGGCTCGTTGCCAATTTGCCACGACATAATCGATGGTTCATCGCGATAACGCCGGCCGGTGTAGCGATTTTTGCGCGTGAGAATGAAGCGCACGTAGTTGAAAAACAGTTGCTGCGCGCGCGCGTTGGTGGCAAATTGTGCCGAATAGCGCACGTAGTTTTGATAGCCTACGACGGCCGGTTGCACGGCTTTTCCTGCCCCTGCCTGCTCCAAATAGTAGCCATAACCGCCACTCCACTCCCAAGAATTGTTGAGATAGAGCACGGCCAGCATGCCCCGACGCTCCATTTCTTGCAACAGATAGTCCAACCCGTCGAGCACACTATCATTATAAACGCCGGGCGCGCGCTGCAAAGTGGGGGTCACTTTAGCCGTAACGCCCTCCTCACCATCGCTCCCTACGAGCACGCGGAGGTTGTTAATGCCCATGCGTTTGAGCCGATCTAACTCAAGACACAAGCGTCTTCGGTTGCCACCTTTGCCCGTAGAGCCCAAGATTGCACCATACCACAGGTTGGCTCCAACGAAATAATAGGGCTTATTGTGATGCCAAAGACGGCCATCTTTCACTTGCACAAAGGACGATTTTGAGGCAGCCGAACAGCCGAGAAGCAGCAAAAGGGCTGCGAAACAGGTGCGTAATCGTTTCATTTTTCTATCGTTTTATGCCGTCCCGAGGTCGGGAACGCTTATTTTTATCATTTTCATCGCTTCCCGGGGTCGGGAACATCCATTTTCAAAAAAAATTGTTGTTCCCAAGGTTGGGAACGCTTGTTTTTAAGAAATCGTCGTTCCTGGGGGCGGGAACCATCATTTTTATCCAATTCAGCTGTTCCCAAGGTTGGGAAAGCCTATTTTTGGGTTTCGTTGTTGCTTCATTGTTTGGGTTTTGGAAGCCTTGCAAAGATAAGGCTTTTTCGCAGATTTAAGCTATCGGAGCTCATAAATTCATGCTTTTTACCTAATATTAGGTATTGCGAGGTTCATTTTCTCGCGTTACTTTTGCAGCCGAAAACAGTATTGATTTAAAAGATTGTATTGAATATGAAACCCATTTTTTCAAAATCATTAGCATGCTTTGCGCTGCTCATGCCGCTGCAGATGCAGGCACAACGCCATTTGCAAGACTCCACTTTTCAGCTTCACGATGTGGTGATTAGCACCACGCGCATGCCCGAAGCGAAACAAATGCCGCAGCTTCGGTGACCATCATCGACCATCAACAGCTCGAAGCCGTGAGCAAAGTGGCGCCCGACATGTCGACACTTTTGGGGCTGCTTGCGCCGGGAATGGCACTCTCGAGCAACACAACCAGCTCGCGTTCGCAAACGTTGCGCGGCCGAAGCGCACTGGTTCTCATCGATGGTATTCCGCAATCCACCCCACTGCGCTCCACCGACCGCGACATCCGCACCATCGATGTGGCCGCCATCGACCATATTGAAATCGTAAAAGGGTCGACGGCACTCTATGGAAATGGCGCCATTGGTGGACTCATCAACATCATCACGAAGAAGAATTCGAGTGCAAAAACACTGGCAGGGCAAACCGCTATCGCCGGTTCAACCTACAACTTTTTCAGCCAAAGTAAGGGGCAAGGCTATCGGCTTAACCAGCAACTTTATGGCAAACTGCGCAACATGGACTATTTGGTGAGCGGAACTTTCGGCCGCACCGGCAGCAGCATCGACGGCGATGGGCAGTTCATTTCGCCACGCTATGGCCTTGGAGATACCTACACCAGCAATGCTTTAGTGACGCTCGGCTATCAGCTTTCGCCTAAGAATCGCATAGAACTGATGTACAATTTCTATCGCAGTTTGCAAGACACACCGCTCATTCCCAAAAGGCGGAAAAATACCTCAAAAGCCCTGCTATCGGCGTCATTGGCAACCGCGATCCGCAAGCCGTTGACGAGGGAACGCGCTACAATCACAACGGCTATTTGAAATTTACTTCAAAGCAGATTTTCGCACATACCGATTTAGAAGCATCCGTTTTTGGGTCGAGTCTCTACACCATCTTCGATTTCCGACGCGCCAATCCCGCTCAACCGCGCTGGGAAGAAACCAGTGGACAGTCGGCCATCAAAGACCGCAAGTTGGGGCTTCGCGCGCAGTTCAACACGCATTTGGTGTTCTCCGAGCAGGCGTTCACCCACATTCTCTATGGCTACGATTACTTGTTTAACAAAACAGCCCAGCCGCTTGTCGACGGACGTTATTGGATGCCTTGGCTCACAAGCAACACACATGCGCCCTTCATTCAAACCAAAACAACGCTTTTTCAGTGGCTCAACGTGAAAATAGGTGCACGCTATGACGCCATCAACGTGCATGTGCCCGACTATCAAGTGCTGCGCAATCGCCTCTCCGACCCTTTGGTTAGCGTGAAAGGTGGGCATCTTAACTACAACAATCTCTCGTTCAACGCGGGGTTGTCGTTCAACAAATACCAAGCCTTTCAGCCCTTCGTGGCCTATTCGCAAGGCTTTTCTATCTTTGATTTAGGCCGCACCCTGCGCGCCGCCAAGGCTGATGTGCTGGCACATATCGCCACCGAACCGGTTAAAACCAACAACTATGAACTGGGCGTTTATTCGGTTCCGTGCAGTTGGTTGCAGCTCAATGCCTCGTTCTTCTACACCTATGCCAAGCTCGGCAGCGACCTGAAAATCGACCATGGCTTTTGGGTTGTCAACAGAAGTCCGCAGAAAGTGTATGGCATGGAGTTGGATGCCGATGCGCAAATTCTGCCCAATCTCAAAGCCGGAGCCAACTTTTCGTGGTTTGAAGGAAAGCTCAAATCCAACGGAACCAGCTGGGATTACTACATGTCCAACGTGTCTATCCCAGCCGCAAAGCTCAGCATGTATGCGCAATATCAGCCCATCAAGCATACCTATTTGCAATTACAATATCTGCATACGGGCAAACGTCACCGCTTTTCCCCCGATGCTTCGCCAACTATGCAGAGGGCGAGGGCATTGTTAACCGCATCAATCTGCTCAATTTCACAGCGGGTGTTGACGTGAAGCAATGGAACTTTGCGTTAGGTGTTTCCAATCTTTTGAACTACACCTACTACACTCCCTCATCAATGCTTATGGCACGCAACGCCGAATATGCACATGCCGACGGGCGCAACATCACACTTACGGCCACCTTTAAATATTAAGCAGGTGCCTTTGCTCCGCAAGTCTCAAAACAAATAACGATAGATGCTTGCGGAGTTTCCGCAAATAGTAAAACAAACTTTTTAGTGCTTGCGGAGCTTCCGCAAATGACAAAACAAACTTTTTGGCGCTTGCGGAGCTTCCGCAAATAGCAAAACAAATATTTTAGCGCTTGCGGAGCTTCCGCAAATGACAAAACAAACTTTTTAGCGCTTGCGGAGCTTCCGCAAATGATAAAACAAACATTTTGATGCTTGCGGAGCTTCCGCAAATGGCAAAACAAATATTTTAGTGCTTGCGGAGCTTCCGCAAATGATAAAACAAATATTTTGGCGCTTGCGGAGCTTCCGCAAATGGCAAAACAAACTTTTTGGTGCTTGCGGAGCTTCCGCAAGCACTAAAACTTTGCATGGGAAGGTGGCGCAGGCGAACTTCTCTTGCAAATCAATCGGCAATTCAATAATTCTTTGTAAATTCGCGGTCGATGGAAGATGAAATTTACATGCGGCGCTGTTTGCAGTTAGCCCAAAACGGAAAAACAGTTGGCAAAGCCCAACCCTATGGTGGGTGCGGTGATTGTTTCTCACGGCAGAATCATCGGCGAAGGCTATCATGTGCGGTGCGGTGAAGGCCATGCCGAGGTCAATGCCTTTGCACATGTGCGCCCCGAGGATGAGCCTTTGCTCGGCGATGCCACCCTCTATGTGTCGTTAGAGCCCTGTTCACACCATGGCAAAACGCCGCCTTGTGCCGACCTCATCGTGCGCAAAGGTGTGAAGCGATGCGTCATTGGCTGCGTCGATCCGTTTGCAAAAGTCCACGGACAAGGCATCCAACGGCTGCGCGAGGCGGGCATTGCGGTGACCGTAGGCGTGTTAGAAGCCGAATGCCGCGCGCTCAATCGCCGCTTCATCACCAGCAACACCGAGCATCGCCCCTACCTCATTTTGAAATGGGCGCAAACGCAAAATGGCTTCATCGGCGACGCTTCGGGGCAGCCTTTGTCGCTCTCCACGCCCGTAACGCGGCGTTTGGTACATCAACTGCGCGCCGAATGTGATGCCATTCTCGTGGGGCACACCACCTTTTCAACCGACCATCCGCAACTCAACACGCGCTATTGGAGCGGCACTTCGCCCCAACGCATCGTGCTGTCGCGCACATTAGCGGCGCAAAACGCGACGCTTCCGGGATGGCATGTGGCCGGCAACATCGACGAGTTGCTGACCCAACTCCATGCCGATCACTGCCAATTGCTGCTCGTTGAAGGCGGAACGGCCACGCTCAACAGTTTTCTTGCGCGCGGCTTGTGGGATGAAGTGCGCATCGAAACGGCACCCATCCTGATCAAAGGGGGCACGCCTGCGCCCGCAATGCCCACCGATTTTTGCAGCGAACAGCACCAAATCATCGACGGAAACACCATTACCACGTTATGCAAATCATTCTCACTTCAGCCAAAATCATGAACGCTGCGGCCGATGTCGCCATGCCCTTTGCCACACAACCTGCGTTTGAAACCGAGGCCAACGAGCTGGCTTTGTCAATCGCTTCATGGTCGGTGGCCGAGCTGATGCAGGCGTTTCAATGTAGCGAAAGCATTGCGCACGACAACCAACAGCGTTTTCAAAGTTTCTTCAACGCAGCCGAAAAGCTGCCCGCCATCTTGGCTTATCATGGCGAAGCCTATAAACATTTGCGCGCCGAAACGTTCACTTCGGCGCAGTTTCAGCAGGCCCAACGCCACCTTTTCATCATCTCTCTTCTCTATGGTTTGCTGCGCCCCTTAGACCTCATCCATCCTTATCGCATGGAAGGTAACGTGCGTTTGCCCGCCACACAAGGGCAGACTCTCTTTGCCTTTTGGCGCGAACGGCTCACCGATGTGCTCATTCGTGCCGTGCAAGCCGACGATGGTGTGCTGGTGCATTTGGCCTCAGCCGAATACGAACACCTGTTCGATTGGCGGCGCGTGCAGCGTGAAGTGCGCGTGGTGCAGCCGCTGTTCTATGTTGAAAAGGGTGATAAGATGCGCGTCATGGCCTTGTATGCCAAGCGTTGTCGTGGAGCAATGACGCGCCAAATCCTGCAAAAGGGTTGGCAACAGCCCGCCGATTTGCCGCAATTCGCCTACGAAGGTTTTGCGTTTGCACCCCATTATGGCGACGAAAACCATCCCCATTTTATTTGGAAACAAGGGTAACCTCCCTGCGGGGTTACACCTTATATATATGATAACCCATTAAATGAAAGGAACAAAAATGGAAATTGGACAAAAACTACCCGAGGTTCTTGGCACCGACCAAGACGGAAAAGAATGGCATCTCAGCGATTTCGCCGGTAAAAAGCTCGTGCTCTACATCTATCCGCGCGACGCAACGCCAGGCTGTACGAGCGAGGCTTGCAACCTGAGAGACAACTATGAGCGCTTTCTTGCGCAAGGTTATGCCGTCATAGGTTGCAGCACTCAGGATGCGAAGTCGCACAAAAAGTTTATCGAAAAGCATCAGTTACCGTTCCCGTTGATTGCCGATACCGACCTGAAGTTGGTGCAGGCGCTCGGTGTTTATGGCGAGAAGAAGATGGCGGGCCGCACGTATATGGGCGTTTTCCGCACCACCTTCATCACCGATGAAACGGGCGTCGTTACGCAAATCTTTGGTCCTAAGCAAATCAAAGTGAAGGCACATGCCGAGCAGATTTTTATAGTCTGCTCGCGCAACCCACGGCGCGCAACGGCTATTTCCATGGCACGATGCGCGCAATCTTGGGTTCCTCGTCCTCCTTAAAGGGGGTAAACTCATAGCGAAGGGCAATGGTGTCGGCTGCATTTTTCGAGAAAGCGCAAGTCATTTTCGTCCATGGATCTTCATCGTTATCTTCGAAATCCTGCGTTTTGCGCACCCATTCTACATCTTGCAACGGCCGTCCAAACAGCACTTCCTCGTCACCTCGCGCACCTTTCTTGCGCATTTCATCGATCACTTCCTTCGTGAAATAGGACGAAAGCAAAGGCTCAAGTTCGGCGAAAGTAGCTTTATAATGGATTTTTTCGTGGAAATAGATGGCAAACATCTCGCTCAGCCGCGTCAGCAGATAACCGATATCGGCACGGTCGTCGCCCTCAACATCATAGAGTTTGGGCTTTCCCTGTGCTGGAACACAATAGACGAAGTTAAAAAAGCCACAAGCTTCTGGCTCATTATCCGTAAAGTTAAAATAAACCGCTGAGGGCGAAACATGGAGCAATTCAAATGCTGACAGCACATAGTGGCGCGGTGATCCCGAGAGCATGCGGCTCGAAATCTCTTTGTTTTTCAGCACCACCCGACCGCGATAACGTAGCGTAAGAAACACCGAATTATTCAATTCATAGTCGTTGGGCAAGTATTTAATCTTGTAACGATTAGGCTTCTTGATGCCATAGATTTGCCAATCGCCCACCAACGTGTCGATTACTTCGGTCGAACTGATAATCACGCGCGACGTATCGTCTTCCTCTACGGTGTCAATCTCTTCTTCTACGGTGTCAATCTCCACTTTTGTTGCACCCGTTCGCGCGTCACAAACACGGTTGTTGCGGTGGGTTTCCCACGAAACAAGCCCGAAAACAACCATCAACATCACCCATCCTAAAATCGTTGTCTGCTTCATATCACTGCTGTTTTGCTTACAAAATTACAGGAAAAATCAAGTCGCATTTAGTGTATTGATGTCGAATCTACAGGATGTACGGCTTGGCTTTCGTGTATGGTTTCTATCACAGCTTTTGTCTTTGTCCGCAAACCACTTTCCGTAGTAAAGCCAAAGATAAAAACAATCACCAGGAGAATAGAGAATAAAAAAGAACTTGCTATGTTCAACCCAATCGTTTTCCAATTGGATATAGCATGTTTTTCCACAACCTTTTCCACATCATCGGTATGCCGTTTCACCACACTGTCAATGGACTTTTGAAAATCCATATCGATTCTTAACAGTTCATCTTGAACGGCTGCCGCAACATTTTCAGATAAGATTGCACGGGCACTCTCCCGATATTTCTTTAGTTGGCTGGGGGCAACAGACGACATAATGAAATATTCGAAGTCGCTATCCTCAGGACATTTTCCCTTCTTACGCTTAAAATCTTCTATGAATTCTATCTTGTGTTGCTTATAAATGCTATAAGCCAACATACCTATCACATCGTCTTTCCCCGTGATAAGTTTGTCGTAAATAGAATAGAAAGGTTGTTCTGCCATTATTTCTTTCCATTAACAATACGTGCATACGACTCGTTTGCACGCTGCGCAATGGTAGCATGTGACATCACAACTCGCCGCACACCAATAGGCGAACGGTAGCTGAATGATACAGAATTGCGGTCTGTAACAATTCCTCTCTGCGTTTTTACATCGTTTGTCATAAGCTTAATCGATTAATGCATTCCACATAGAACACGTTGCAAATATAAACATTTTCAATGAATGGACAAGCGGTCTACTCCTGAAATAATACAAAAAAATAGCAATATTCGCCCTCGCCCACATCTTTATAAGATAAGAATTTGCAGGTTTGCAAGTATTTCTCGCTGATTTCCCATGCGAAAGCTGTATATTTGCAGGCAAAAAGACAACGATAACAATGCAGCAAATCATTACTCATTTCACCGACGACGACCTCTATAAGTTCACCATGTGTTGTGCCGTCATCGACAACTACCCGCGTGCGCAGGTGCAATACCAGTTTGTCGACCGCAGCAACCGGGTTTATCCGACTGGTTTTGCCGAGGCCTTGCGCCAGCAAATCAAAGCGTTAGAACAGGTGGTCATCACCGACGAAGAAGTGGATTTCATGAAAAGGCAATGCCCCTACATGCCCCATTGGTTCTTTCAATATCTCAAAGGCTTTCGCTTTTCGAGCGACTGGACGAAGGTTTGGCAGACCGATGAAGGCCATTTGCACGTGGAATTTGAAGGCTCTTGGAGCGACACCATCCTGTTAGAAGTAAAGGTGTTGGCCATCATCTCTGAGCTATACTATTGCATGACGGGGCAAATTGAGCAATTAGACTATGAGGCTTTATACACCAAGACGCGCCTGAAGGCCGACCGTTTGCTCGCAGCAGGTTGTGTGTTTTCAGACTTTGGCACGCGCCGTCGCGCATCGTTTACCGCCGAAGACACGGTGGTTCGCGCCCTCAAAGACAGCGCTTCGAGCCGCGAATGGGCGGGGCGTTTGGCCGGAACGAGCAACATCTACATTGCCATGCAGCACGACCTGAAGCCCGTGGGCACCATGGCTCATGAGTTTATCTGCGCCATCGGCGGCATGTTTGGTCCGCAAATGGCCAATCACATTGCTATGAATGCGTGGCGCAACACCTTTCGTGGTGCCTTAGGCACCTATCTCTACGACTCGTTTGGCTGGGACATCTTCGCCCTAAACTTCTCAGAAGACTTTGCCAACCTGTTCAAAGGGTTACGCATTGACTCGGGCGATAACCGCGAACAGCTACAGAAAATTGTTGAAAAATATCGGTCATTGGGCATCGATTCGCGCACGAAGCAGGTGTTGTTCTCCAACGCTTTAGACACCGATCGCGCCATTGAAATTCAGCAATATGCGCAGGCCGTGTGCCAACCCTCGTTTGGTATCGGCACCCATTTCACCAACGATTTCGCAGGAATTGAGCCTCTGAACATCGTCATTAAGTTGGTTGCGGCGAAGATTACCGAGAGTTGGCCCTACTATAACGACACGTGTAAGCTGTCGGAAGACCTCGGAAAACACACGGGGAAGCCCGAAGTGATTGCCCGTTTTATGCAGGCCTTGCACATGAAGGGGCATGAAGCGTGAGCCTATCGCAACCGCAAAACAACGGAAAGCAAGATGGATATTCTGCCGAGAACGCCCTGCAAAGGGGTTTCCCGGCAGGATTTTTTCAACATATAAAAGCTATTCGCATAAGTGATTGGCATTTCAAAGGGGGTTCTCGGCAGGACTTTTTTCAACATATAAAAGCTATTCGCATAAGTGATTGGCATTTCAAAGGGGTTTCTCGGCAGAACTTTTTTCAGAACATAAAAGTCACTCGCCCGCGGAAAGCGCGCACCCAAGACACAACGTTCCTTGCCCTCGTCCGCGCAAGCTCTTGCGATCCCCACACCATCGCTATCCTTCGATGTTGCCCCTACTATCACATTGTGGAGCCCTTTGCACCCTTCAATGTAACAAAATAGGCTTCTTTACCCGACAATCTCTACCATATTGTGAGGTAATCTCAACCATTTTAGGAGACAATCTGTTGCATTTTTCTTGTTTTAAAGATTATTAACTGCTAAAATTTACACTTTCTTCCTATTTTTTTCTAAATTTGTTGTGACCTTTTGTTACGGAAAAAACTACAACCTTTTACCGTAACCTTAGTGCAAGGCAAGCTGCAATGTGTGTTGAAGGCATAGCCCAAGACCCATAAAATAAGCTCAAACCAGGGTTTCACTATTGCAAAAATCACACCATCGCAGTCCATACGTGCAATCGTTAACAAACCAAGCATACCTATGATTAAATTTTATTCGCTTGCAGCCGTGCTGGCTTTGGCTGTAAATTTGCCAGCATCAGCCACAGGATTACCTCCTGCCAAGGCTAACTTAAACAGTAATTTGCGTCTTGAAACGCAACAGCAACAAACGCTTTCGGGCACAGTTACCGACACCAATGGCGAGCCAATTATCGGTGCCAGCATATTGGTGAAGGGCACTAACAGTGGTACCATCACCGACTTGAACGGCCATTTCCAGCTCAATGTGCGGCCGGGTGCCACCCTCGTCATCTCGTATATTGGCTATAAAAAGGTCGAAGTGGCGGCCCAAGCCAATATGAAGGTGAGCTTAGCAGAGAACAATCGTGAGCTCAACGAGGTGGTTGTCGTGGGTTATGGCACCCAAAGAAGGTGAACCTCACGGGAGCTGTGGCCAATGTTGATGTCGACAAAGCCATCGCCAGCCGCCCGATTACCGATGTGGGCAAGGCACTTCAGGGCATCACTCCGGGCTTAACCATCAACAACCGCATTGGTGGTGTGGGCACAGAAAGCACCATTCGTTTGCGCGGAAGTGTGGGTTCGCTCAGTGCAGCGAGTGGAACCAAGCCACTGATTTTGGTCGATAACGTGGAAGTACCGAGTCTGAATCTGGTCAATCCCGACGACATCGAGACCATTTCGGTGCTGAAAGATGCTTCTTCGGCCTCTATTTATGGTACGAGAGCCGCATGGGGTGTGATTCTTATCACTACCAAGCAAGGGGCAAACAACGACCGCGTGCGCGTGTCTTATTCGAACAACTTTGCATGGAACACACCCACAAAGATGCCCAAATTGGCTACGGCTTCGGACAATGTCGACTTCATTTGGCAAATCATGCAACGCCAAGGTCTCACCCAAAAGAGTAATATCGGCTACATGATTGACCAGTATGCTATTGAGAAAATCAAAGAGTGGGAGCACAATTATGGCGGCATGTCACAGGCCGATTTGGGCGATATGCAGGCAGGAAGAGACTTTGAAGTGCGCAACGGAAAGACCTATTTCTTCCGCTCTTTCGACCCCATTAAAGAGTTTACACGCAAGTGGACGCCGCAACAAAACCACAATCTTTCGGTGACAGGCGGCAACCGCACCACCACATATAACATTAGTTTGAGCTATCTTTCGCAAAAAGGCGTGATGAAGTTCAACACCGATAAGTATGACCGCTACACGCTTCACTCCAACATTACCACCAACGTTACCAAATGGTGGCGCGTGAGAAGCAACATCTTGTTTACGCGTTCGGTCAACGATCAGCCCTATCGTTTCACGTCAGGGCAATTTGATGCGTGGTTCTATTTGCTGCGTTGGCCACGCTGGTACCCCTATGCTGACTACGAAGGCAAGCCTTTCCGCTCGGCAGTTACCGACATCAAGGCTGGTAATCGCGAGAATGTTCAATCAACTTATCTGCGTGCCAACCTCGGAACAGAGTTTAATCCGATAAGAATTTGGCGATTAATTTCGACTATACTTTCGGTTATAACAACGATGCAGTGAAGCGAAATGGTGGACGAGTTACAGCTTATAACATGTTTGCCACTGCGCCTTTCAGCAGCTATGAAGATATTTATGGAAGTACACACGATCGTGTTGTGCAACAGAGTATCTACACTTTGCAAAACATCTTTAAAGCTTATGCTACATACAAATGGACTTTAAACGAGAAACACGACTTTAAATTCATGGCTGGTTTTGATGCTGAAACGCGTGAATCCTTGAGCCATTACTCTGAACGTCGTGGCCTAATTAGCCAAAGTATGCCTGAGATAGCCTTGACAACAGGCGACCAATATGCCTTCAGCACGTGGGGTTCGTTCCACAATGACTTTGCTGCTGCAGGCTTCTTCGGGCGCATCAACTATGATTTCTTGCAACGTTATCTTTTCGAGTTCAATGCTCGTTATGACGGATCTTCACGCTTCCCAGCAGGCAAGAAATGGGCATTCTTCCCATCTTTCTCGGCCGGTTGGCGCGCATCCGAAGAGAAATTCATGGATTGGGCACGCCCCGCTTTGAGCAATTTGAAGCTTCGTGCTTCTTGGGGAACTATCGGAAACCAAGATGTTGCAGCTAACTCTTTCATCTCAACCATGGCAGCTAATCCCTCAGGATGGGTCATTGGCGGCAAGGAAATCACCTCGTTGGGTACACCATCGGTTATCTCTCCGGCCCTCACTTGGGAGCGTGTAACAACGTTTGACGTGGGTCTTGATGCTGGATTGTTGAATAATGAGCTCACATTCACTTTCGATTGGTATCGCCGTATCACATCGAACATGCACACAGCCGGTGAAGCTTTGCCTGCAACTTTTGGTGCTAAGGTGCCCAAAGTGAACTATGGTGAGCTCACAGGAACAGGCTTTGAGCTTGGTGTGAATTATCAACATCGCTTCAACAACGGCTTAGGCGTATCTGCAAGTGCTTCGATTTCACACGTTGTAGAGAAGATTACCAAATACAATAAGCAAGATCGTAACATCAATGGTAACTATGAAGGCAAGCGATTGGGCGAGATTTGGGGCTATGAAACCGACCGCCTTTTCCAAGCAGATGACTTCACTCCAGCTGGAACGTTGAAGACAGGCATCGCCAGTCAGGCACTTTATGAGAACGGAACCTTTAAGTTTGGCCCTGGAGATGTGAAGTATAAGGATTTAGATGGCGATGGAAAAATCACCTATGGTCGCAATACTGTTGAAGATCATGGCGACTTAAAGGTTATTGGAAACGCCTTACCTAACTTCGAATACAGCTTCAACTTGGGTTGTTCTTACAAGGGATTCGATTTCAATGCCTTCTTCCAAGGAGTGGGAAAACGCGACCTTTGGGTTGGTGGAGCTGTGGCTATTCCTGGCGGAGGCTCTGGCTTTATGGATGCAGCCTTTGCACATCAAATGGATTATTGGACACCATCCAACACCTATGCCTTCTATCCTCGCCCTGCAGATATGTCATGGGTGGCCAATGGACGTAACTTCTTAACGCAAACTCGCTACCTCTCGAATATGGCTTATCTACGCTGTAAGAACCTCACCGTAGGCTATACGCTGCCCGATATCGTAATGAAAAAGATTGCTTTGCAAAGCATCCGCATCTATTTCAGCGCCGAGAACCTATTTGAATTCGACCACACCAAGTTACCTGTTGACCCAGAAACAACACAATATAAAGCTGGATATGGTGACAGTAGCTGGTCATTTGGACGCAGTTATCCCTACATGCGTACGATTTCTTTTGGCGTTCAAGCCGTATTCTAACCTTTAAAAATAAACAAAGTTATGAAAACAGCATTTTATTTTGCAATAGCTTCAGCCCTAACACTCACAGCTTGCAACGACTTTCTCACACGCGATCCGTTAGATGAGATTACCGATAAAGCCGAGTTTTGGGACGTAGAATCAAATATTCGTACTGCCGTTTACGACGAATACACCACCTATTTCCCCGGTTATCGCAGTGGGTGGAGTCGCGCAGACTGGTTCTCTCAGACCAATGTTGCCGACTGGACGGACGACAACGCACAGCAAAAAGCAACATTCTTCACAAAGGTTGCGCCTGCAGCTACAGGCTCATCAAGTTGGAACTTCAGCGATTTGCGCGTCATCAACGTGCTCATCAATCGCATCAACAATTCCCACTTGAGCACCGAAGCACAAGAACATTGGTTGGGCGTTGCACGTTTCTTGCGCGCCATGGAGTATGCCAAGTTGGTCAATCGCTTTGGCGATGTACCCTACTATGACGAAGCTTTGAGTAACACCGACTATGAAAAGCTCTATCGCCCACGTGAGAACCGCGCAACCGTTATGGACAAAGTGTTAGACGATCTCAACTATGCCACCCAGCACATTCGCACCTCTGATGGCGAAAAGGGACTCAATATCACGCGTGATGTCGCTTTAGCTTTTGCCTCACGCATCATGCTCTTTGAGGGCACTTGGCAGAAATATCGTGAGCATAACACTACACATGCACAACGTTATTTGCAAGCAGCAAAGGACTTTGCCAATACGATAATGAACGGAAATGCCTACTCGCTGTGTGCAGACTACAAGGCACTCACTACCTCTGAGGACTTGGCTGGTAATCCAGAGATTATTCTTTATCGCTCATACGTAGAGGGAGTAGAGACACATAGCCTCATGACTTTCCAAAATACAGAAGCCGAAATCGATAGTCCCTCAAAGTCTTTGGTTGAAAGTTACCTCACCAAGAACGGGCTACCCATTCATCAAGCAGGCAACACGCAGTATCAAGGCGACCAAACTTTCACTGCAGAAATGACCGACCGTGACCCACGTTTGGGAGCGAGCATCAACACTTCGCGCTTGTTCTTAACTGGTGTTGACGACGTTTGGGCCATCTCTGGCTACTTTGGAAATCGCTTTGTCAATCCCAATTTAATTGACAAAGCTGGCGGACGCAGCTACACCCGTGTAACCGATGCACCTGTAATGAAGCTCAATGAAGTGCTGATGAACTACATTGAAGCGGCTGCCGAGTTGGCCGACATGGGTGCTTACACCCTCACTCAGGCCGATTTCGACAAGACCATCAACGTGATTCGCGACCGTCCCAGCACGCAAATGCCCCATCTTACCTTGGCAGGTAGCAACCTACAAGTGAATGGTGTGACCATCAACGACCCCGAACGCGATGCCGATGTGACGCCCATCATTTGGGAAATACGCCGCGAACGCCGCACAGAGTTGGCTTATGAAGGTATCCGTTTCGACGACCTTCGCCGCTGGAGCAAACTCCATTATGCCGACATGGTGCGCAACCCCAAGGCCAATCGCGGTGCTTACCTCGACAAAACAGCCTTCGTAGCACAATACAACGCTACGCATAGCACGCCGATAACCGTAGCTACTTTGGCAGGTGTTAAGCTCGAGGGCGGTGGAAATGCAGGCTATATCCAACCCATCTCCAATGCAAGTCTGATGCGCACAATGGCCGAAAAGGATTACCTTTATCCGCTACCGGAAGACCAAATCACGCTTTATAAGAGCCGTGGATATGAACTTCCACAAAATCCTGGCTGGTAAAAGAGACTTGTTGTGGCACGGCGCAGTGGGCTAACACTGCGCAGCCACACTTGTTTACCCTGTGAAAAGGGCTTCATTTTTTTTCCTCCAAAGCGACGTTCCTTGTTGCTTTGGAGGTTTTCGTTTGCACGCTTCTTCCGTTTTCCATCACTTACAACACAGCCATCACGCAGTCAGCCACTACAAAAACATATGCTTTTACCGCGTGATTTGCATGCTTTTACCACACAATCTACACGCTTTTGCGATGTAAATTGGCATGCTTTTGTGCAACCATTTGCCTGCGCGAAGTGAATAATCGCAGGAAGAGCGATGGGAGTGTTGCAGAAATATTGTAACTTTGTGCAACGAGAACAACCCACAAAACCCCCACTACGGGCATGAACACAAAAATGCATCACATGAAAAATGGCACGCTCTTCGGCTTCCTATTGTGCCTCATCGCACTATGGCCGACCGCAATTTGTGCAGAGAACAGCACCAACCATCCAGCGCAGATGCTGCAAAAGCTGGATGAAAGTCTGACAAAAAAGGCGCAATACGAACAGCAGAAACTGCAACGCATTGCGCAGCTGAAAGCACAACTTCCACGCACCTTCGACCGCAAACGCTACGTGCTTTTGCGACAACTCTACAAGGAATATGCCTCCTACCAGTACGACTCGGCCTACACCTACGCACTGCAAATGAACCAAATGGCGAAGCAACTATGCAGCCAAGATTTCCACATCGAAGCCCAATGTGCGCAGGTGTTTTGCCTGCTTTCGGCGGGCCTGTTTCACGAAGGTGTCGCCACGCTGCAACAAATCGACACCGACCATGCCACAGCTCCCTATCGGAAACTCTTTTTCACCACAGCAGCTCGCCTCTATTATGACTTGGCCGATTACACCCATGCCGCTCCTTACGCTGGCGAATACATTGCTAAGGGCTCTGTTTTCACCGACTCGTTGCTCCACTATCTGCCGCGAAACAGCGATGAATGGCTCTACGCTTCAGCCATGCAAGCCATGAAATGGCGCCATTTCACGACGAGCAATCGTTATTTCAAACAGCTGCTTTCGCGCAACCATGTCGATGCTCATACACGTGCCATCATCACCTCTTGCATGGGATGGACCAAGCTTTTCCAGCACGAACAGAGCGCGGCCATCTGCCTGTTGGCACAGGCTGCCATCTATGATAACGTCTCAGCAACCCGAGAAACCACCGCCCTATGCACGCTGGCTCGCATGCTTTATGAGCAAGGCGACATTCAACGAGCCACCGAATATGTGCGCCAATCGCTGCAAAATGCCAATTTCTATGGTGCACGCCAACGCGTTATCGAGGTGAGTGGCATCTTGCCCATCATCGAACAAGACCGCTATCGCATGGTCGAAAACCAGCGCAACGCCTTGGCCTCCACAGCCATCATCGCCTTGTTGTTTATCGTTGCCCTCCTCGTCTTCACTTATTTCATTCGCCGACAAATGCGCAAAACCAAGCAGGCACAGGCGGTTATTGCACAACGCAAAGCCGAGTTAGAGCGCATCAACGCCCAATTGCGCGAAGCCAACACCATCAAAGACGAATACATCGGCCAGTCGTTTTATGCTAATGCCGAATATATCAATAAGGTTGAGAAGCTCTATCGCACCATCGATGCAAAGATTGCAACACGACAATTTGCCGATTTGCGTGCCTCTTTGAAAGAAAATCAGCTCATGGACGAACGCCAATCCATGTTCGAAGACTTCGATAAAACCTTTCTAAACCTCTTCCCTCAGTTCATCACGCGCTACAATCAGCTTTTCGATGACGCACCAGCGCACGAGAAAACCAACACGCTGACCACCGAAATGCGCATCTTTGCGCTCATTCGTTTGGGCATCAACGACTCCGAACGCATTGCCAAATTCCTGCACTATAGCATCCACACCATCAACACTTACAAGACACGTGTGAAGAATAAATCGAAGGTAGACAACGACCAATTCGAAGCAAAAATTATGGAAATCTAAGGCCTCGTGGCATCATTTTGCACAGCATGGCGCACAAAACGGCGCACTTCTGCCCCAAGATAAAGTGCACAACAGCCCACTTTCACGCCCAAATCATCCTGGCTTTTGCGCCAAAATCATGCTACTACACCCTGTAACTGCACTGCTTTTGCGAAAAAACACCCAACTACACCCTGTAGTTGGGGCACCTTTTTACAAAACCACCCAACTACACCCCGTTATGATATGGTTTTCAAAATAAAACTCCCAACTACACCCTGTAGTTGGGTTGCTTTTGCGAAAAACTCCCGAACTACACCCCGTAACTGGGCACTTCTTTACAAAAACACCCCAACTACACCCCGTAGTTGGGCCATTTTTGCGGAAAACGAGGCGCTATTGAAGCGCAAATCAGGATGAAATGGCCAGCAAACGCCTTTTTTATCGGGTGAAGAACGCGGATAAAAATGGCGAGCAAGTGCCTGTTATCAGGCAAAGAGCACAGCTGAAATGGCGAGCGATGTGGGCAACACTGCCGCGCTTATCGTGTGCCTTCGCGCTTTTTCCAATCGTCCTTGGTGTAACTATCGGGATAGGTTGTCTCGTAAAGAATGCGTCCGCCGCGCTCCCGAATATAGGTGTCGAAGCTGCGTTTCCCCTCATAAAGCACTATCACACGCGCACCATTGCGCAGATGATTGTACTCGGTGTTGCCGCCCGAGAAGCGTCCATGAGTCAGCAACACGCGGTAATACATCAGCGAATAATCATTATCGTGGTCGTGCCCGCAGAAGATTCCCATCACATCGCCACACTCCTTCACGGCCGAAAACATGCCGCTATTGAGGTTGGGCGCGTAGGCTTTCTCCATACGTGTGCCGATTAAAGTCACTTGTGTGTTGGCCACGGCGTCGTTATATTCGGGCAACGGATAGTGCATAAACATCAAACTGTTGACGGGTTTGCCGCCGTTTCGCTGGGTAAACGTGCCCGACCATCGGCGATAACGGGCAATCTGGTCGGCCGTCAGCCACTGATAACCGCCCACACCTGCCATCTTGTTGTAGGCATGTGTGTCCATACAATAGAGCACTGCGCCCACCTTCGTGCCCGAAGTCGACTGAATCGCCAAGGCATAATCGAGCGCATTGCCCACCCGTTTGGGCTGCACGCAATAGGTATTCTGCTGCGCTAAGTCATAAAGTTGCGTAACAGCGTGCCTTGTTCGGGGTCATGATTGCCCAAAAGATAGCAAAAGGGCGTTTTCAAGTCGGTCAACACCTTAAGCACTTCCTGCAAACACGCGTTGCCAGGTGACGAATAAATGATGTCACCAGTGAGCACAATGAGGTCGGGTTTCTCGGCCGTCACCACTTCAACAATGTTGTCTGTGCCCTCTTTCGATGCAGGATTACCCTGTTTGTAATGCAGATCGGTGAACTGAACAATCTTAAACTTTCCATTTTTAAAGTGCAAATTCTGCGCTTGAATGCCACTCAAACAACCCAAGAACAAGGCTGCAGCCATCCATTTTTTCATTCCCATTTTTCTGAATTTTCGGCCAAAGTTACAGCTTTTCTATGAGTTGAGTCCGCCAAAATCGGTTTTTATTATTATTTTTGCATGGCGCAATGTGAGTGCAATCCATGCGCCACGACGCACATTTCTTTGATTTCATTTTAAGATATTTTCCCTATGATCAATGATTCTGTCATGCATGCTCTGCGGCATTGTCCGCTATTTTCGGGCATGAGTGAAGTGAGTATAGAGTTGGCTTTGGGCAGCATTGCCTATCAAATTGTGAGTCTTGAGAAGCGCGATGTCTATGCCTTGGCCGGCATGCCCTGCCGTTTTGCCGACATTGTGGTCAAAGGTTCGCTGGTTTGTCGCATGGCTTCGATTAGCGGAAAACAAGTGGAGGTGAGCCGATTGCAGGCGGGCGACATCGTGGCTCCAGCGTTTATCTTCGCCAAAAACAACGCCATGCCCGTGAGTGTTGAAACCGATAGCGAGGTGAAGTTGCTGCGCATGACACCAGAAACGCTACAACAGCTCATGGATAAAGCGCCCGATATCCGCATGAATTTCATTCAAACCCTCTCCAACATCGACGTCTTCCTCACGCATAAGATGAAGGTGTTGAGCCTTTTCACCGTGAGAGAGAAGGTGGCTTACTTGCTGTTGGAGACGGCAGGCGAGCAAAATTCGAACACCATTAAGTTGCAACGCAGCCGACAAGAGATAGCCAATTCGTTTGGCATTCAGAAGTTTTCGTTGCTGCGCGTGCTCAATGCGTTTGAAAAAGAGGGCGCTATTCGCATTGCAGGGAAGACCATTGAAATTCTACATCGTGAGAAATTGAAATAAAACATGCTCCATCTCCTGCCCAGCACAACAACCCATTTGCCCACAACGCTCAACAATCCATTCTATTATTCGCCCACACCCGTGTGCCGAGAAGCCGTAGAACGCGTCAAACAATGGATTGCAAAGGCGCCTATTTCGTTTCAACAAGAGGTAGAACAAGGCAAGATGTTTGGTGTGTTAGTGGTAGAAACGCAAGGCAAAATAGGCTTCTTAGCGGGCTATAGCGGGCAGATTTGTGGGCGTAGCGATTGGGATTATTTTGTGCCTGCCGTAGTGGATTATCTACAAGATGGGGGCTATTTCAAACGTCATGAGGCTGACATCACGCTGCTCAATCAACGCATTGCAGCCCTAACCAAACGGGAAAGTTATGTGCAAAGTCGACACGATGTGGCCGCATTGCAAACCGAAATCACCCAGCACATTGCTGCGGCTCAAGCGCAGATGCAGCAAGAAAGGCGCAACGTCCAGCCGTGTTAACCCCTGAACTCATCCGCCGTTCGCAGTTCCTCAAGGCCGAATTGCATCGTTACAAAGTGCAGAGCAAGGCAGCATTAGCTGAAAAACAGGCACTTGTTGCTGCGCACGAAGCTGAGATTGCAGCCCTGAAAGCCAAACGAAAAGACATGAGCGATGCCCTGCAGCAATGGTTATTCAAACAGTTTGTGCTATGCAATCATCGGAGCGAGCGCCGCAACCTGCTCGACATTTTCCACCCACAAGTGCCACCAGCAGGCAGTGGTGAGTGTTGCGAACCACGCTTGTTGCACTACGCTTTCACCCACAAGTTGCGCCCTGTGAGCATGGCTATGTTCTGGATGGGGCGCAGTCCACAAGGCGAAGTGCGCCATGCACAGCAGTTCTATCCTACTTGTAACAGCAAATGCAAGCCCATCTTGTCTTGGATGTTAGCTGGCTTCCCTATGGAGCGCAACCCACTTGACTCCACGATTGCACAGCCCATCCGCATCCTTCACAAAGAAAAGAGCTTTGCAGTGGTGTGCAAACCTGCCGGCATGTTGAGTGTTCCTGGGAAACAGGTCAGCCAAAGTGTCCTTGAATGGGCAAAACAACACTTTCCAAATGCCACCGGACCACTCATCGTTCACCGCTTAGACATGGCTACAAGTGGACTCATGGTGGTGGCGCTCTCCATGGAAAGCTATCACCACTTGCAACGGCAATTCAAAGAACACCGCGTTAAAAAGCGCTACGTAGCCCTATTATCACGCCCCTTTGCTGCTCCCATTGAAGGAGATATCTCACTGCCTTTACGCCCCGATTTCGCCGATCGTCCTCGCCAAATGGTCGACAAAGTTGATGGAAAAACAGCCATCACACATTACCACTACCAAGGCCATCAGCGCATTTTCTTATATCCCCAAACGGGACGAACACATCAACTGCGCATGCATTGTGCACATGCCGAAGGGCTCAACAATCCCATTGTGGGCGATGCCCTCTACGGAACACCCAGCCAACGCCTGCTGTTACATGCCGAAACACTGCAGTTCTTTCATCCCGAAACAGGTGAGCTGCTTACCTTTCATGCGCCACCTGACTTCTAATCCCCTTAGAACCCCATTCAAAAAAGCAATGACATTGCCACGCAAAAGCATCGCTTTTAGCACACAAACAAGCGCAAATTACCCAGCAAAAGCGATGGTTTTCCGCCCTTTTTTGCGTAATTTTGCAGCCAAAGCAATAAAGTTTACAAGATAACAATGAAGGAAACGCAGTTTAAACGCACCACCGTTACAGCGGCTTTGCCCTATGCTAACGGAGGCGTTCACATTGGACATTTGGCAGGAGTCTATGTGCCTGCAGATATTTATGTGCGCTATTTGCGCCTCAAAAACAAGAGGTGATGTTCGTTTGCGGCAGCGATGAGCATGGTGTGCCCATCACCATCCGTGCAAAAAAAGAGGGTATCACGCCGCAAGACGTGTGCGACCGCTACCACGAGCTCATCAAAAAGTCGTTCGAGGCGTTTGGCATCAGCTTCGATATCTATAGTCGAACAACCAGCAAAACGCATCATCAGTTTGCCAGCGACTTCTTTAAAAAGCTCTATGATGAAGGCAAATTGGTGGAGAAAGAGACCGAACAATATTACGATGAGCAGGCCCATCAGTTCTTGGCCGACCGCTATATCATGGGCGAATGCCCCTATTGTCACAACGAAAACGCATACGGCGACCAGTGTGAGCGCTGCGGTCACGACCTCAGTCCAATGGAATTGATCAATCCCCACTCCACCATTTCGGGGTCGAAGCCTGTCATTCGTCCCACGAAGAACTGGTATCTGCCCCTCAATCAATACCAGCCTTGGCTGAAAAAGTGGATTCTCGACGACCATTCTGAATGGCGTTCCAACGTATATGGTCAGTGTAAGAGCTGGCTTGACATGGACTTACAGCCACGAGCTATGACTCGTGACTTGGAATGGGGTATTCCTGTTCCCGTAGAAGGCGCCGAAGGCAAAGTGCTTTATGTGTGGTTTGATGCCCCCATCGGCTACATTTCCAACACCATTGAGCTGTGTAAGGCACAGCCCGAACGCTTTGGTTCGTGGGAGAAATGGTGGAAACAGCCCGACACACGCTTGGTGCATTTCATCGGAAAAGATAACATTGTGTTCCATTGCATCATCTTCCCCTCCATGCTAAAAGCCTATGGTGACTTTATTTTGCCCGACAATGTGCCGGCCAATGAGTTCTTGAATTTGGAGGATGATAAGATTTCTACCAGCCGAAACTGGGCCGTTTGGTTGCACGAATATTTGCAAGACATGCCCGGAAAGCAGGATGTTTTGCGCTATGTGCTCACGGCCAATGCGCCCGAAACGAAGGATAACAACTTCACTTGGCGCGATTTTCAGGAGCGAAACAACTCAGAACTTGTGGCCATCTATGGCAACTTTGTCAATCGTGCCTTGCAACTCACAAAGAAATATTGGAATGGTGTGGTGCCGGCTTGCGGCGAATTGCAGGATGTTGACCGCCAGACGCTGGCCGAGTTTGCCGATGTAAAAGCGAAGTTAGAGGGCTATTTAGACCAGTTTAAATTTCGCGAAGCGCAGAAAGAAGCCATGAACTTGGCACGCATCGGCAACAAATATATCACCGAATGTGAGCCATGGAAGGTGTGGAAGACCGATGCTAAGCGCGTCGAAACCATCCTTTATATCTCCCTTCAGCTTGTGGCTAACCTCGCCATTGCATTCGAACCGTTCTTGCCTTTCTCATCCGAAAAGCTGCGCCACCTTATTAATATGGAGGCTTTCGATTGGGCCGAATTAGGCAAAACCGACCTACTCAAGGCTGGACATCAATTAGCTGAGCCCGAATTGCTCTTCGAAAAGCTCGAAGATGACGTCATACAAAAGCAGTTAGATAAGCTCGAAGCTACACGAAAAGCCAACGAAGCAGCTGCCTATCATGCAGCACCCGTGAAAGAAACGGCATCGTTTGACGACTTCGAAAAGTTGGATATTCGCGTCGGACACATCAAACATTGCGAGAAGGTGAAAAAGAGTAAAGAAGCTGTTGCAATTCACTATCGACGATGGAACGGGTGTGGATCGCACCATTTTGAGTGGCATCGCTGCCTATTATGAGCCCGAACAGCTCGTGGGTAAGGATGTGCTTTTCGTGGCAAACTTTGCTCCTCGCACGATGATGGGCATCGAAAGCCAAGGCATGATCCTTAGTGCTGTGAACGCAGATGGAACACTTTCGGTCACAACGACCATCGATAAAGTGAATCCCGGCAGCCAAGTGGGCTAACCATTCACGTTCAACAAGCCACCCTATACCATCAACAGCACGGTTATTCTGCTCGAATAGCCGTGCTGTTTTTGCTTTTGAAGCAAATGAATCTCCTGTAAATAGGGAGGCTAAGACATGTTGCCTCCCCTACTTTCGATAAGCCTTAGGAGAGATACCAGCCCTTTGTTTAAAGAAATTACTAAATGCAGCTTGATCACTAAAATGCAATTCTTCGGCAATTTCGCCCATCGTTAAATCGGTCATTCGCAGCAATTTGCAAGCCTCAGTATATAAAAAACTCTGCAAATAACCATTGACAGTATTACCCGATACCTCTTTCACTATGCGCGAAAGATAGGTGGATGAGATACTAAGATGGTTGGCATAAAAACTGATTTGCCGCTCTTGTTTGAAATGATTAGAAGCCAAATGAATGAAAATCTTAAAGATATTCTCTTTATGTTGCGCATCATGCAAGGTGCAAGGTTGATGCGCCAGCAACTCATTCACATGGATTTGGCACAAATGAACCAAATTATTCAATAGCTCTTTTTTATAGGTATGGGGGCTCACTATCGTACGCTCTATCTGCGAAAATAAGCCCACTAATTCCTTCATCGCATCTTCAGAAAGCTCTATCAAGACATGATTTTCAAGAATATTCAGTGCAAAGCTATCCCGCAAAATAGCGTCATCGCTTACTATCGAATCATAGAATGTGGACTCAATCAAAAGAAGTCGCCCAACCATATCGGGGCTACAGCGCACCACTTGCACTGCTTGTAAAGGTGATGTGCGTAGGAATGTGTTGCGTCTAAGATAAGTCTTTTGCCCACAAATGGTTACTTCTGCCTCACCATTGGTCAACACAATGAGTGCATAAAAATTCACAACACCCGAAACCTCCATTAGCTTTTCGAAAAGAGATGCATTGAGAGATGTTGATGCCACCATTGCACCATAGACCGATTGGAGGGCTATCTTCTCGGCAAAGTCTTGCAAATTGTGAATGCGTTGTTGCTTCATATTCCTGATTCATGGATGCAACTACAAAAGTAAGCATTGTTTCTGATTTCGCAAAATATGGTTGCTTTTTTATAAATACACACTAAAAATATTTTTACATAACTTTGCCTCACGTTATTTAAAGTGAGATTAAAACTATATCAAAACGCTACGCAATAATTTATGGCGACTCTTTTAATTATTATTCAACTCCTATTGGTTCTCACACTTATCTTTATCGGTGCACGCGTCGGTGGCATCGGAATGGGTATCTACGGCATGATAGGTGTGTTCCTTTTAGTCTTCGTTTTCGGTTTAAAACCAGGCAATATTCCCATCGATGTGATGCTCATCATCGTGTCAGTTATCACAGCTGCGGCCTCTCTTCAAGCAGCAGGTGGCTTGGATTATCTCGTGCATTTGGCAGCTAAATTCTTGCGAAAACATCCCGAACACATCACCTATTATGGGCCATTGGTTACGTGGTTTTTCTGCTTAGTCGCAGGAACTGCGCACACAAGCTATTCCCTTTTGCCGATTATTGCAGAGATTGCGAAAGACACCAAGATACGTCCCGAGCGCCCATTGAGTGTAGCTACGATCGCAGCCTCATTGGGAATTACGGGCAGTCCAGTATCGGCGGCCACAGCAGCCATGATTTCTTCCGACTTATTAGGTGCTAAAGGCATTGAATTAAAGGATATTATGTTTGTCTGTATCCTGCATCTTTGATCGCTATTTTAGTGGCATCGTTTGTACAAAACCGCGTAGGTAAAGAGCTTATTGATGACCCTGAATACCAAAGACGCGTGAAAGCAGGACTCATTCCATCCATGAGTGAAAGCCAAAAAGCGTTAGAAGACGACAGCAATCTTAATCCCCGCGCCAAATATTCGGTATTGGCTTTCTTGGCAGCAGTGCTTTTAGTAGTACTCTTTGGTTCCGTTCCATCACTGCGTCCATCATTCAATATTGATGGAAATGTAGTGAAATTACCCATGCCCGAGACCATAGAGATGGTTATGATGGCTATGTCTGCCGTCATTTTGATTGTTGGAAAAGCCAAAGTTAGTGATGCAGTGAAAGGCAATGTCTTTGGTGCCGGCATGAATGCCATGGTAAGTATCTTTGGAATTGCATGGATGGGCGACACGTTCTTCAACGGCAACTTGGCCTTCTTCAAGGAGCATATTGCCGGCATTGTGAGCCAATATCCATTCCTCTTTGCCGTGGCTTTGTTCGTCATGTCCATCATGTTGTTCTCGCAAGCAGCCACCGTTCGCACACTTTATCCCTTAGGCATTGGCTTAGGGCTATCGCCTTTAGCCCTCGTTGCCATGTTCCCTGCGGTCAATGGCTATTTCTTTATCCCCAACTATCCCACCGAAGTAGCCGCCATCAACTTTGATACTACGGGCACAACGCACATCGGACGCTACGTGCTCAACCACAGTTTTCAGCTCGCTGGCTTCATTACTACCTTTGTAAGCATTGGCGTTGGCTACCTCATCATCACGTTCCTTTTTTAAAATAACCAATCATAAATCCATAAATTAAATAGATTATGAGAACAATCAAGATTTCAATGCTGATGGTGTTCACTTTGATTTTCACCTTAGCGCTTAGTGCAAAACCCAAGATTCGCATCATTGCTACCGGCGGAACCATTGCAGGTGTGAGTGCCAGTGCCACCTCTTCGGCATACGGAGCAGGCCAAGTGGGCATTCAAACCCTCATCGATGCGGTGCCCCAAATCAAAGATTTAGCCGACGTAAGTGGCGAACAATTAGTGAATATTGGCAGCCAAGACATGAACGATGAAGTGTGGTTGAAACTCGCGAAACGCATCAATCAGCTGCTCAATAACGAAGGCTATGATGGCGTATTAGTAACGCATGGCACCGACACCATGGAGGAAACGGCCTACTTCTTGACGCTCACTGTGCACAGCGATAAGCCCGTTGTGTTGGTCGGAAGCATGCGTCCTTCGACAGCTATCAGCGCCGATGGTCCTGCAAACCTCTACAATGGCGTGGCCACTTTGGTTGATCCTGCATCAAAAGGTCATGGCGTTATGGCTTGCATGAACAATCAACTCATCGACGCCAAGAGCCTCATTAAGACCCATACCACCGACGTTGCTACGTTTAAAGGCACCTATGGTCCCATCGGTTACGTGTATAATGGCAAACCCTATTACGTGCACGAGCCCAACTATAAGCACACCACTGCCAGCGTGTTCAACGTGGACAACCTCACCAAATTGCCGCAAGTGGGCATCGTTTATGGCTATGCCAACTGCTCTCCCCTGCCCATTCTCTCGTTTGTCAACGCCAAATTCGACGGCATTGTGTTGGCCGGTGTGGGCGATGGCAACTTCTATAAGGATGTGTTTGACGTGGCATTGAAGGCACAGAACAACGGTATTCAAATCGTACGTTCCAGCCGTTTGCCCACAGGTCCTACGTGTTTGAATGGTGAAGTAGACGACAATAAATATCATTTTGTTGCTGCTTTAGACCTCAATCCACAAAAGGCACGCGTGCTGTTGATGCTCGCTTTGACTAAAACACACGATTGGCAACAGATTCAAAAGTATTTCCAAGAATATTAAAGTCATGAAAACAACCTTCATTGTATGCGCATTTTTGGCCACAACGACTATGGCCAATGCACAAAATGGCGGCAACATTGGCATGGGAGGTAGCGAAGGAAATTACACCTCATTAGCTGAAAGGGTGGCTCATTTGGAAAAGAAAAACGACGCATTCAACGTCTATTTCAACTATGCTGCCAGCTTCCGCACCGAAAGAGACAGCCGTTTGAACAACTGGAATGCAGGCTTTGCCAACAAACAGTTGCGCTTAGAAATCAAAGGAAACATAGGCGATCACCTGTCTTATCGCTTCCGTCATCGCCTCAACAAAGCCAACACGGCACAAGGCGAAGACAACTTTGCCAAAGCAACCGACATCATGATGGTGGGCTGGAAGTTCAATGATAAAGTCAGTTTGCAAGGAGGTAAGATGTGTCAGATATGGGGTGGCTTCGAATTTGATGAGAACCCCATGGTCATCTACCAATATAGCGACATGGTTGACAACATGGATAACTTCATGGCTGGCGTGGTAGCGTCGTTCAAACCTGTGCCTACTCAGGAGTTGGCCGTTGAAGTTTCCAACGCTTATAACAACAAATTCAACGAGTTTTATGGTGCAAGCAACATTTCACGCGAGGCACTTGGCTATCGCAACCTTGAGGCTTCGAAGGCGCCACTCACCTATATTGCCAACTGGAATGGCAGTTTTCTCGACGGAAAACTCAACACCCGTTGGTCGTGGGGCCTGCAAACTCAGGCACGTCACAAGTATAGTCGCATGCTCGTTTTGGGCCAACAACTCAACCTCAACAAGCTGCAATGGTATGTAGACTATATGGGAGCCTGGGACGGTTTAGACCGTTTGGGCATCGCATCCAACGACCTTGCTGCGCATCTTGCCACGCCATCGGGCGACAAAGCCTGGGCCAGCGATGTGCATTACAATAGTTTCATCACCAAGGTGAACTGGCAATTTGCACCCGGTTGGAACTTCATGGCCAAGGGAATGTATGAAACTGCCAGCGTCAGCAAGCTCGAAGTGGGCAAGAACTACCGCAAGAGCTATGGCTACATCGGCAGCATTGAGTACTATCCCATGCGTGATCAAGACCTGCGTCTGTTCTTAGCTTATGTCGGAAGAAAATATGATTTCAAGGCAGCTACAGGCTTAAAGAACTACAACACCAACCGCATCGAGCTTGGTTTTATGTATCGTATCAAGGCCTTTTAGTCCTGCAAATCTCACAAAGCAACTGGCAGCAGGCACCTTTTTGCAAGCTGCCGTTGCACCAAATAGAAATAAAAAGAAAATATCAATCCTTTAAACCAGCCACAAAGTGGTGCATTTTGCCTCGCAAAAGCATGCAGATTACCACATAAAATGGTAGTAATCATCGTGCAAAAGCATAGCTTTTACAACGCCCTATGACCAACATCATGCGACAAAGGCTTGCTACAGACAGCACAAAGCACCACCAGACGGCGCATTAAATTATGTCAAACGAACAATTCAGAGTAGAGAGCGACCTCTTAGGGGAGCTCAAAGTGCCTGCTGATGCCTACTATGGCGTGCAGACACAACGCGGCATTAACAACTATCACATCTCGCGAAAAAAGATGCGCGATTATCCCGATTACGTCATCGCCATTGCCTATGTGAAGCTCGCTGCCGTGCAAACCAACCACACCCTCGGCGTAATTAATGATGAAATCGCTGGTGCCATCAGCCAGGCTTGCCAAGAGATTATCGACGGAAAGCTGCACGAAACTTCCCCATCGACATGATGCAGGGTGGCGCAGGCACATCGGTTAATATGAATGCCAACGAGGTTATTGCCAATCGTGCGCTCGAAATCATGGGGCACAAACGCGGTGAATACCAGTATTGCTACCCCAACGACCATGTCAACTGCGGTCAATCTACCAACGATGTCTACCCCACTTCTATCCGTCTGGCTTTGATTCGCATGAACAAGAGCCTCGTTTCAAGCCTCACTGGACTCATCAGTGCACTGCGTTACAAGGCTAACGAGTTTAAAGATAACCTCAAAATGGGGCGCACTCAGTTGCAGGATGCCGTGCCCATGACCATGGGACAAGAGTTCAATGCCTATGCCAATAACTTGGAAGAGGAGATTCTTAATCTCGAACGCAACATCAAACTATTGCACGAAATCAATATGGGTGGCACAGCTATTGGTACGGGCTTAAACGCTGTTCCTGGCTTTTCAAAGCTCTGTGCAGCCAACTTAAGCAAACTCACCGGCGAGACTTTTGTTCCCGCTACCGACTTGGTTGAAGCCACTCCAGACACAGGTGCTTACGTAAGTTATAGTGGTGCGTTGAAGCGTTTGGCCGTGAAACTCTCTAAAATCTGCAACGACTTCCGCCTTATGGCTTCCGGTCCACGTTGCGGTTTGAACGAGATTAACCTTCCAGCAAAGGCTCCTGGCTCATCAATCATGCCAGGAAAGGTCAATCCTGTCATCCCAGAAGTCACCAACCAAGTGTGCTTTAAGGTCATTGGTAACGACACTACAGTTTCATTTGCAGCAGAAGCTGGTCAGTTAGAGCTCAACGTTATGGAACCTGTCATTACCGAATGCTTGTTCGAAAGCCTTTGGTGGCTCCATAATGCCATCGACACTTTGACCGAAGAATGCGTGATGGGCATCACCATGAACAAGGAACGTTGTTATGAAATGGTGAAGAACTCCATCGGTATTGTGACTGCTTTGAACCCTTATATCGGCTACAAACAGCACGAAGGTGGCCAAAGAAGCCTTGGAAACCAACCGCTCGGTCTATGATATTGTGCTCGAAAAAGAGCTCATGACAAAAGATAAACTCGACGAAGCACTCGACCCCAAGAATATGTTGGTGTCGCATCAGCTCATCAAATAGTCGACTTTTGTTTCACTCTAGGCCGCAGTGCGTGAGCATTGCGGCCTTTTTATACTCCATCGTTGAACCTTTGACAACTACAACTCACCAAATTAACCTACAAATAGAAGACTTCATATTTTCCACTTACATATTATCCCACAAATTTGAGGGTTAATTTCACGATGAGTTTTGGTGCACTTTTCCACCCAAAATAGCCTTATAATCGCTGAATTCGTTAACCCATTTTGAATTAAATTATCACACATTGCCCCATCCGCTAACCCACTTTGAATTGGACTATCAAATACTTCACTGGTTGTTACCCCTCTTTTAATTGGATTAATTGCAGCAACAAACATGGTAATCCTTCTTTTAATTGCGTTGATATTATACCAAAGGGCAGAGTCACTTGAAGTGATTTTACGCAGAAAAGAGGCCAGAAAAACCAACAAGCAATTGGCCCTGCCGCTGCTTTTTTAGCCCCTTTCATAGCTGCTTTTGCGCATTTTTATGTACTTTTGTAGGCAAATAGAAACGAAAACGGCCGGGCATTGCGCGCCGGCTCCTATCAATAAAACGAAATTATGGCTTTGAAATGCGGTATTGTTGGCTTGCCCAACGTTGGTAAATCAACTCTCTTCAACTGCTTGTCGAGCGCAAAAGCGCAATCGGCAAACTTTCCTTTTTGCACCATTGAGCCCAACCTGGGCGTCATTACAGTGCCCGATGAGCGTTTAAACAAGCTGGCAGCGTTGGTACATCCTGGCCGTATCGTGCCCGCAACCTGCGAGATTGTCGACATTGCGGGCTTGGTTAAAGGTGCTTCTAAAGGCGAAGGTTTGGGTAATAAGTTCTTAGGTAATATCCGTGAGTGCGATGCTATCATCCATGTTATCCGCTGCTTCGACGACGATAACATCGTGCGTGAGGGCGGCATGGCGGTCAATCCGTTAGAGGATAAGAGCATCATCGACACCGAGTTGCAACTGAAAGACCTCGAAACCATCGACAGTCAGCTGGCCAAACAGCAAAAGGCAGCTGCAGCAGGCAATAAAGATGCCAAGCTCATGTGCACCGTTCTCGAGGCTTACAAAGCCGTTTTGGAACAAGGAAAGAACGCACGTGAGGTGACCTTTGATAGCAAAGACGAGCAGCAAGTGGCTCACGATTTATTCCTGTTGACCACAAAACCCGTGCTCTATGTGTGCAATGTCGACGAAGCCAGCGCCAAAACGGGCAACGACTATTCACGCAAAGTAGAGGAAATGGCAGCCAAAGAAGGTGCCGAAGCCATGGTGATTGCGGCCAAAACTGAAGAGGACATCGCCTCATTAGAGACCTATGAGGACAAGAAAATGTTCTTAGAAGAGTTAGGATTGAGCGAAAGTGGCGTCAACCGACTCATCAGAAAGGCCTATGCTTTGCTCAACCTGCAGACGTTTATCACGGCAGGTGAGATGGAAGTGAAGGCTTGGACGTTTCACAAAGGATGGAAGGCACCACAATGTGCTGGCGTCATTCACACCGATTTTGAAAAGGGATTTATTCGCGCCGAAGTAATAAAATTCGATGATTATATGCAATATGGCTCTGAAGCAGCAGTGCGCGAGGCTGGCAAATTGGGCATCGAAGGCAAAGATTATGTAGTGCAAGATGGCGACATCATGCACTTCCGTTTCAACGTTTAAACTGAGTTTTAAAGCAAATCGCAGATGACAACACTCTTAAACTACATCGTTTGGAATCCTGATGTCTACCTCATTCAAGTGGGACATTGGGGACTTCGTTGGTATTCCACCTGCTGGCTTTTAGGTCTCTTGGGGGCTTATTTCATGGTAAAATGGTTGTTCTATCATCAACAGATTGCCGAGAAGACCGTCTTCATTGACGGTAAAAAAACAGGTTATCAACGTGTTCGATCCGTTGTTTATCTATTGCTTCCTCGGCATTCTGATAGGTGCTCGCTTAGGCCATTGCCTGTTTTATCAACCCGATTACTTTCTCTCTTCGGGCACACACTTCATCGAAATGCTCATTCCCTATCATAAGATGCCCGATGGTTCGTGGCAGTTTGTGGGCTACGAAGGGCTTGCCAGCCATGGCGGAACATTGGGATTGATGATAGCCTTGTGGCTCTATTGCCGCAAGACGGGCGTGAAACTGTGGCAGGTGTTGGACGACATTGCCCTCGCAACACCCATCACCGCTTGCTTCATTCGTTTGGGAAACCTGATGAACAGCGAAATTATCGGTAAGGTGACCGACGTGCCTTGGGCATTTATCTTTGAGCGTGTCGACCAGCAACCGCGCCACCCTGGCCAACTTTATGAGGCACTTGCCTATGCATTATTCTTCTTTGTGGGCTGGTATTTCTACCGCATTCGCAAACAACCTGTTGGCAAAGGATTCTACTTTGGGCTATGCATCACGCTGATTTTCGTGTTCCGTTTCTTCATCGAATACACCAAAGATGTGCAGGTAGACTTCGAGAGTGGCATGCTTTTCAACATGGGACAACTACTCAGTTTGCCCTTTGTGGCACTCGGTATCTATTGCATGTGGCGCGCTAAAAGGCAAGAATAACTTGTATTTCCATAAGTATGGGCAACCTGGCTGCTGTTTTTTCAGCATTGGGTTGCCTTTTTTCATACCTTGATTCTTCACAAAGCCATCGCCAAAAGCCCCATCTTGGCAGACCCACCATGACAAACAGCACAAATGTTACCCGCGAACTGCGTGGCACAGGGCTTGCTGTAGCAAAAGCATAGAATTCACTTTCAGTAAACATTTAAAAGATATAAGCAATGGAGAAATTCGAGAAAGGTAAGGTTTTTGCCGCCAACAACGTGATTGACTATGCCGAAGGTGGCGTAGTGAGCAAAGAGTTTGTACACAATGCAGCAGGAAGCGTGACCGTGTTCAGCTTCGACAAAGGACAAGGATTGTCTGAACATACAGCGCCCTTCGATGCACTTATCCAAGTGATTGATGGCACCATGCAACTCAATGTCGAGGGAACCGACCACCAAATTCATACAGGTGAGAGCTTTGTTATTCCTGCTGGTGCACGCCATTCGGTGCAAGCCAACGAGCGTTTTAAAATGCTCATCACGATGATTCGCGGCTAAACACAGCCCCCTCATCACAACAATCCCAAACCCTATGGGCGATATTCATTTGCAATATCGCCCATATTTTGCTCAAAAGTAGTCCCTATTCTGCTCAAAAGTAGCGCATATTGCAATGCAATATGCGCTACTTTTGAAATGGTCATCGCCCACAAGGCACAAGAGAGGCTGCCACATTGGGGCATAAAAAAAAGGACTCCGCTGAGCCCCTCTTATTAACCTTAAATCTAATACTATGAAAAACGTTGCAAAGATAATACTTTTTAGCAACCAACGACACATCTACTAAAGAAAATGCAAAAAACTTTTTCCTCTACTATACATCGATAGGTCTCGCGACCCACTCATCCCACAATCCCATTTACAACGCTAAAGAACTTTAAAAACTTGCGCATATCAGAAATATACCCTATCTTTGCAAAAGTAAAAACATAGCGAATAGAAAGAAGGAGTTTGGAATTCTGACCAACAAGACGTGTCGGAATTCTTTCTTTTTTTGCTACTTCAACTTAGAATTTATTAACAAAAAGATAGTAATATATGGCTTACATGTCACAAGAAGGCTACGATAAACTCGTAGCAGAGCTGCAAAGGCTCGAAGCGATTGAGCGTCCTAAGGCATCAGCTGCTATTGCTGAAGCACGAGACAAGGGCGACTTGAGTGAAAATTCAGAATATGATGCGGCCAAAGAGGTGCAAGCACATTTAGAAAGTAAAATCAATAAACTGAAGCTTGACATTGCTGAAGCAAAGATTGTTGATGTATCACGCCTCTCAACCGATGCAGTTCAAATCATGAGTAAGGTAGAGATGACCAACCTTTCGACGAAGGCTAAGATGGTTTATACCATTGTAAGCGAGAACGAAGCCAACTTGAAATTGGGCAAAATCAGCATCAAGACGCCCATCGCACAAGGCATTCTGAACCACAAAGTGGGCGACACGGTGGAAGTTTCTATCCCACGTGGCACCATCAAATTGCGCATCGATAAAATCAGTATTGAGGCATAAGTTCAACATTGGCATATATAATAAGGTATGAGCACATTGTTTTCAAAGATTGCTGCAGGCGAAATTCCCAGCTATAAATGTGCAGAGAACGACAAGTTTTTTGCATTTTTAGATATCAACCCCGTTGCCCCTGGCCACACGTTAGTTATTCCGCGTCAGGAGATTGACTATATTTTCGACATGAGCGACGAAGACATCGCTGCGTTCCAAGTTTTTGCTAAAAAGGTGGCACGTGCGTTAAAACAAGCCTTCCCCTGCCGAAAAGTAGGACAGGCCGTGATTGGTCTCGAGGTGAACCATGCCCACATCCACCTCATCCCCATGCAAAGCGAGGCCGACATCGACTTCAAACATCACGTAAAGATGAGCGAAGACGAACTGAAAGCCGCATCCGAAAAAATTCAAAAGGCGTTTCAACAGCTATAAATGAGCGGCCCTACAAGCCGCACACCAACAGAAAACATATAGGCAATCGTGCTATTTTTGCGCGGCCTATATGTTTTTTTTGTTTGTTTCTTTCACCAAAAGGCGACCTCTTTCAGCACAAACGACGCTGCACCATAAGCCCTTTCTGCTCCCTTTCGTCGCCTGTTTTTTTCATCGAAGGCTCCATCAAAACCAATTTTCTCACATAGTTTGTGTATCTTTGTGGCAGGAACCAAAATATAACAATGATGGAAAAGATTCAATTAGCTAATGGGGTTGCGATGCCTTTATTGGGGTATGGCGTGTTTTTAGTACCCTCAGATGAATGCGAACGCTGCGTAAGTGACGCGTTGAGAGTGGGCTATCGCCTGATAGACACGGCGCAGGCCTATGGCAATGAAGAGGGTGTTGGTCGTGCATGGCGCAAGAGTGGCATCGCTCGCGATGAGCTTTTCTTGGTTACTAAGGTGTGGATTAGCCATGCAGGCGAGGCAAAAGCGGCCGCCAGCATTGAAGAAAGTCTGCGCAAATTGGATACCGATTACATCGATTTGCTGCTCATTCATCAGCCTTATGGCGACGTTTTCGGCACTTGGCGCGCTATGGAAAAGGCCTATAAAGATGGAAAAGTGCACGCCATTGGTGTTTCAAACTTCCAAGCTGCACGCTTCTATGACTTCGTTCAGCACGTGGATATCAAACCGATGGTCAACCAATTGCAATGCAATGTGCTGGCACAACAGAACGAAATACAACCGCTTTTGGCCGAAACCAGTACCAAAACGATGGCTTGGGGACCGCTTGGTGGCCAAGGAGTTGATGGCATTATTGAGAGCGATTTGCTTGCGAATATCGGGCAAAAGTATGGTAAGTCGGCCGCGCAAGTGGCGCTTCGCTGGCTCACGCAACGCGGTATTGTAGCCATTCCAAAGAGCAGTCACATCGAAAGAATGCAACAAAACTTCGACATTTTCAACTTCTCGCTCAGCCAAGATGAAATGAATCAGGTGGCCACGATGAATCAATCAGATACAGGTTTCATTGACTATCTGTCGCTTGATTTCGCAAAATATATCATCGATTACAAAATATAACCCTCCCACAGAGGCTATTTAGAACTGTGATAGACGCTTTCTTCTATCTTGATTTTTTCTTTTTCGGAAATAAACAGGTTGTAAAATGCCACAAAATTGTTTTTTTTACATTTTTATTTGGAGCGCATTTCGAAAAACTATATCTTTGCCCTCGTATTCAAAAGGGATATTTGTTTAATCGTATGCTCGCATAGGTTAGACAACAAAACGATTAATTTAACAAAAAGAGAGTATGAAAAAGTTTGTTTTAGCAGCTGTGATGATGCTTCATCTGTAGCTACATTTGCACAACATGAAGAAGGTTCTTTAACCATTCAACCTCGCGTTGGTGTTAACATTGCCAGCTTAACGAAGAACGATGGCGGTAAAGCTCGCATCGGATTAGCAGCTGGTGCTGAGTTAGAATATCAGGTAAGCGACATCTTTTCATTGTCAGCTGGTGCCATGTATTCTATGCAAGGTGCTAAGAATGGGAATATTAAGTGGAACTTAGATTATATCAATGTGCCTGTAATGGCCAACGTTTATGTAGTTCCTGGCTTGGCTGTTAAACTCGGTTTACAACCTGGTTTCAAAGTAAACAGCAAAGTAGATGTTTTAGGAGTATCTGCAAACATTCTAGGTGCTAAATCAGTTGACTTGTCACTTCCTGTAGGTTTGAGCTACGAATACAAGAACTTTGTGCTCGATGGCCGCTACAACTTCGGCTTAACGAAGGTGAATGAGATTGGTGATAGCAAGAACAGTGTGTTCCAAATCACTGCTGGTTACAAGTTCGACATTTAAAAAAATTGACGAAGGTTTTTGATTTTAATCATAATTTTTTTAATTAGGTTAATAAAATTAGTTTATGGCAGGATGTATTGTGAAATACATCCTGTTTTTTATGGTTTTGCACATCTTGATACAAAATTAGAATGCCTTTTTGGCCGTCGTTCTATTTTTTTGTAGCTTTGTAGGAACAATATTATAAGGCAATTAACAATGGAAAATCCGTATATAAAGCAGTTTCCGCAGCTCATGGCGGGCAAAACAGTGATGTATGTGCATGGCTTTCTGTCGTCGGCACAAAGCGGAACGGTGAAGATGTTGCGCGAGCTCATGCCCCAAGCCACCATCATCGCCGAGGATTTGCCCGTCGATCCCGAGGCCGCTATGCAGCTGTTGCGCGAATTGGTGGCACAACATCAGCCCCAACTCATCATCGGAACGTCGATGGGAGGCATGTACACTGAGATGTTAAGAGGCGTGGATCGCATTGTGGTGAACCCCGCTTTCGAGATGGGTGACACGATGAGTAGCATGATGGGACGGCAGGAATTTCAAAATCCTCGACAAGACAAAGTGCAGGAGTTGATGGTCACCAAAGGCCTCATCAAGGCCTATAAAAACTGCACCACCCACTGTTTTGAAGGCTTAGACGAGGCCGATCGCCAACGTGTTTACGGCCTCTTTGGCGACGAAGACCCCGTGGTGCACACCTATGATGTGTTTCATGCCCACTATCCCAACGCCATTTATTTTCACGGTGCACACCGACTCACCGACAAGATTGCACTGCATGCCCTCATTCCTGTTATCAGATGGATTGACGATCGGCAAAACAATACCGATCGACCTATCGTGTATCTGCATTACGATGCCTTGCATGATGCCTATGGGAAAGCCACCAGCAGCATGCACAAAGCCTATGAGTTGCTGTTGGAGAACTATCAGGTTTATGTCGTAGCGCCTGCGCCTACCGACAACCATCCCATCTCAACGCGGTGCAAACCTGGGTGGAAGACTTCCTATCCACGCCCGCTTTCAACCGCCTTATCTTCTGCAATCAGCCGCAACTGCTCTATGGTGACTATTTCATCACGCCCTATGCCATCCCCAATTTCATGGGAACGGTGGTGCAATGGGGAAGCGACGAGTTCAAAACGTGGGAAGAAATCATCACCTTTTTCGAACGTTTGGGCGGACAATGAGCATCCTTTGCCATTATACTTAGTAACGCGATGGCCGACACTCCCGCCCCCTTTCGTGCGCAAGCGGCATTCCTTGCGGCAGCAATCTGCATGAGATTTGCCCACAATCTGCATCACTTTACCGGGCAAAATGCACGACATTTCATCACCATCTCACCCACATTTCACGACAATGAATAACGAAATCGTTTATGGCTTCACCGAAACACCCTTCGGAACCATCATCGTTGCCCGCACCATCGTTGGCATTTGCGATGTCGCTTTCCTTAGTTGGAACCGCGCAGCAGTCATCAAAGAGTTGGCAACCCATTGGGGAACCTACACGCCAACCACGCAAAACAACGTGATGGCCGACACGGTAAGGCGTGTGATTTTTGAGGGTTACGACCACCCTTTGACGCTCGATTTGCAAGGAACGCCCTTTCAACGCAAGGTGTGGCAAACGCTTATGCAAACTCAACGCGGCGAGACGCTGTCCTATGAAGCGCTGGCTTTGCGCGCCGGTGAACCCAAAGCCATTCGCGCAGTGGCCTCGGCTGTGGCGCAAAATCGCGTGGCAATGCTCGTGCCTTGCCACAGAGTAATCCACAAAGATGGCACGTTGGGCGAATATCATTGGGGGGAAAACGCTCAAACAACAGCTCCTCGACTGGGAGAAAAACGCATAATTCATGGCGCATTTCACCACGAGCAACGAACTCTTTCAGCGCATTGTCGACATGGTTCACACACCCGAGACCACGCCGATACAACAACCTTTGCACGACACCTTGGTACTCGTTTGCCAGACAGCCTTGACCGATAGTCCGCTCATCTTTGGCAATCTCTTTGCACAAGTCGACTACATTTGCCAAAAAGCCCATTGCACTGCGGCCGACACCCACGCCATTCAGCACATGCGAAGGGTGAGCAATCGCAGCGAAAAGCTGACGCGTGAAGAACGTTTACAGGCCCTTCGCACCTTGGCTTTGCTGGTTTCGGCAGCCTTTAAAACGCCCATTCCGGCCACGTTAGTAGGCTTATTGCCCGAGCGAGAGGCCACCCCTATCACGGCAACCCACATTGATTATCGCTACATGCGCGGCATTGTGCAGCGCGTGTCGGACAACAGCATCACCTTGTTGATAGACCAAACGGTGCGCGAAAACCCGTTCACGGTGAAGCTACAACCCCACCAGCATTATCTTCTTGACATCGTTCAGGTCGGCCATCAGCTCAACCTCATCGACGTAAACACCGCTCATGAGGCCGCCATCATCGTGTTCGAGCCCGACTTTCTCGTCGACATCAGCAGCATTGCCCATTGCTTTACCGACTATGGGCACCATCCATTTGCCTATTTGTTGCATGCTTTCGAACCCTCATTCATCAATCAACCCATCCTCTTAGGCTACTTTGCGGGGGCGGCACTCGACGACATTATCAACCAAAAAGGCGACTACCATTGGCAGGAAACCTTGAAGAAAAGTTTCAAAGAGCAGGCCTTAGCCTATTGCGCCTGCAAGGATTTGAATCAGAAAGAAGACTTCAAAACGGCTGCTATTCGGCAGACACAACACATCGAAAGCATTGTAAAAGCACTCTTCGATGCACCACTTTCTCAGACAACGGCACCGACCGGCGAGGCCGTTTACAATCGCAACAAAGCCGTTTTAGAACCCTCTTTTGTGTGCGAAGCCTTGGGGTTGCAAGGCCGTGTCGACCTGATGACCACCGATTTCAAACTGTTGGTGGAACAGAAATCGGGTAACAATTTCAACCTTCAGCGCCAACAACCCAACTCATTTGGCAGCTACCAGTTGGAGAATCACTACGTGCAGCTGTTGCTTTATTATGGTGTTTTGCGGCAGAATTTCAACGTGTCGACGCAGCATATCGCCATGCGTTTGCTCTATTCCAAATATCCCTTGCCGGGCGGTTTGGTGGCCGTCAACTTCTATCAAAAGCTGTTCCGCGAGGCCATTGCACTGAGAAACCGCATCGTAGCCCATGAATATTGCTTTGGCAAGCAGGGATTTCAAGGCGTCATCGAGGCGCTTTCGGTCGACATACTCAACGAGAAAAAGCTCGAAACGCCCTTCTTTCAGCGCTGGATTCAACCTCAACTCAACGGCATTATTGCGCCACTTCATGCCCTAAACCCATTGGAAAAAGCCTATTTTGAGCGCATGGTTTCGTTTGTTTTCAGCGAGCAATTAGCGGCGAAAGTGGGTGCGAAAGAGGGCATCACCCATAGTGTTTCCGACCTGTGGAATATGCCTTTGGCTGCCAAAAAAGAGGCCGGCGAGATTTATACCGACCTCACTTTGGCCGAGAAACGCAAGAGCAAACCGATGCATGGCTACGACATCCTCACGTTTAACGTGCCGCAACAGGGCGAGAACTTTCTGCCTAATTTCCGCTTAGGCGACTTGGTTTATCTCTATTCCTATGCCGAAAACGAGGCGCCCGACGTGAGAAAGGCATTGCTTTTCAGAGGGAACCTCACCGAAATCAACAGCCAGCGACTAACCATTCAGACGGCAAACCCCGTGGCTTTGGATGGAAAATGCTGGTGTGTGGAGCACAGTAGCAGCGACATCACCACCACTTCGGCGCTCAAATCGCTCTACACCTTCATCACAACAGCACCCCATCTGCGCCAATTACTGTTAGGACAGGCGACCCCTCGAGCCGACAAAACCATCCGGTTAAGTCGCTCTTACCACCCCATGTACGACACATTGATTGAGAAAGTGTTTCAAGCGCAAGACTATTTTCTGCTCGTAGGCCCCCCCGGGGACGGGCAAAACGAGCATGGCTTTGCAGTTCATGGTGCGCGAAGCCATGGCCAAACAGCAGACGGTGTTGCTGATGAGCTACACCAATCGCGCTGTGGATGAGATTTGCGAGATGCTGCAAAGCAACGCCATCGACTATCTGCGCATCGGCAACGCCTACACTTGCGACAAGCGTTTTCGCAGCCATCTGTTGAGCGAATGTATCGATGCGCAACCCCAACTGTCGGCCATTCAGGAGCGATTGCGCCGACAAGCCGTCATAGTGGGCACCACCAGCACGCTGCAAAGCAAGGCGTTTCTCTTTGATGTGAAGGCGTTTGACTGGGCGATTATCGATGAAGCGAGCCAGATTTTAGAACCGCAACTCGTGGGATTGCTGAGCCATTTGCCGAAATTTGTGCTCATTGGTGACCACAAACAGCTGCCAGCCGTGGTGCAACAAGATGCCGAAGTGTCGGCCGTTGCCGAGCCTTTGCTCCATGATATAGGCCTCACGAACTGCCGAAATGCGCTGTTCGAACGGCTCATCACCCTCGAACGGCAGCACCAACGCACCGATTTTGTGGGCACATTGCGCTATCAAGGGCGCATGCATCCCGCTGTTGCGGCCTTCCCAAACGCCATGTTTTATGCTGAAGAACAGCTGCAACCCGTGCCGCTTCCCCATCAAACAGCCGAACGATTGGCCTACGACCTGCCCACTGAAGACGCCTTAGATGAGGCGCTGAAGCAGCATCGTGTGCTGTTTATTCCATCGAAAAAAAGCCACGAAGTGCAGGCTTCTGACAAGGTAAATTGGCATGAAGCGCAGCTCGTGGCGCAGGTGTTGCGTCGCATTCATCGCTTTTATGGCACGCGATTCGACGCTGACAAAACGGTTGGCGTGATTGTTCCCTATCGCAATCAGATTGCCATGATCAGGCAAGCGATAGAGCCTTTGGGCGTGCCGGCGCTCGAAAACATCAGCATTGACACGGTGGAACGCTATCAAGGAAGCCAGCGCGACGTGATGATTTATAGTTTCACCGTGCAACATCGCTACCAACTCGACTTCTTAACGGCAAATAGTTTTGAGGAAGGGGGGGCGCATCATCGACCGCAAACTCAATGTGGCGCTCACACGAGCTCGCCTGCAAATGATTTGCATCGGGTGCGAAGAGGTGTTGAAAGAGGATGCATTATTCAAAAAACTCATCGCCCATTCTGCAAGCATCACGCATAGAGAAAGGGAAGATGAGTTCTAATTATTAACGCTAAAAATTAAATCTTCAGTTAAAAAGAGGGGTCATTCCACCACTTTTAGCGGTGCTTCCCAGCCCATGATGTGGGCTATTTGGGGAATGAGTGACATGGCTACCTTGCGTTGTCCGCGGTAGTTGGGATGCCAAGAGGCACCATAATCGGTGGCATCGTCGATGATGTTGTTCATCGAATGGCTCACAAACACGTGGCCATCCGCGGCTGTTTCGCGTTCCAAGAGGTCTAAAGCCAACTGCAAATAGCGCGAAGCCGACTGCGGACGAATGCAGAAAATGGGCACGTTGCCATAATGAGTGCGCAGGCTTTGGAGCAGCTTTTTGTACTGAGAAACATAGGCTTCGGGCGACGGAATGGCCAAGGGCGAGAAGTCGTTGGTGCCCAAATTGACCACCACCAATTGGGGTTTGTAGGCCGAAAAGTCGTAGAGTGGCGCTTCATCGGCATCGAAAAGGCGATCGTGTTTGTCGAACATGTTGCCTTCGGATTGCGCTTTCGGCGCACCATAATTGCGCAGAATGCCGCGCCCACTATGGGCAACAAGGGCATAATCGGCATCGAAATAGCGTGCGATGATGCAGGCGTAAGCTTGGTTACAATTCTCGGTTTCCAACGTAAACGGCTCGTCATGGCTCGTGCCTTCGGTGCCATAACCGCAGGTATAGGAGTCACCATAGAACTCAATGAAACGCTCCTGCGTGGCACTTTGCGCAACTGTTCGCCATTGTTGAGCAAGAAACCATGGATGGTTGTGCGCCCATGTTCGCCCTCAGTACATTGCTGCAGGCGTAGGGTGTGCCAGCCTTTGCCAAGCCCTTCGGCCAAAACAATGCGGTGGGGCTGCGTGCCTTGCAGCAAAATCTTACGCACCAACCGACCGTCAATCATCACATTATGATAGGTTTTGCCCTGTGCCGAGGCCTGCATAGCGATGCTATTGCCCGAGAATTGCGTTTCTAAATAGGTGCCCACCCAATTATAACTGACGCTGCCATCGGCCAAAGTCTGGGTGCGTCCGACATAAGTCACGTTGGATTGCCACAGCCGTTGCTTGCTAAATGACGTGGCAAAGGCACTGAAAACAGGCAGCAAGAGTGCCAAAAGTAACCCATATTTCTGTTTCATGTTGTTGGATATAGCGCAAAATGAATGTGCCTTTGGGGGCTTCACCGGCGGCTATGTTTCGTTTTAAACGTTAAGAATTTAAGTAATGCACAGCAAAATTAAGCAATTATTTATGATTTCGTGCGCTTTAGTTCCATTATTTTTTTAACGCCCACGCATTTTACTTTCTTTCTCGATGTCAAACACATGCCCACTGACTTCATCGTCCCTCCATGGACAAAAACAGTCGAAACTCCCCTGGGTTTTCAACTGTTTTTCTCAAAAATGAGCGAAACACCCCCGGTTCTCAATCGTTTTTCATAAAAACGAGTGAAACCACCCTGTGGTTTCGCATATTTTTTTATCAAAAACGGGCGAGAACACCCTGCGGTTTCATCCATTTTCAGTAAAAACAGGTGAGCACGCCCTGTGGTTTCGGATGTTTTCTGCCCACGGGCACGGGCTACCTGCTGTGGTTTCGTGACCGAAAAGAAGCGCATCCACGCACTGCCTCATGCCCTATCGGCACGAAAAAAGGTCTATCCACCTTGCCGATGGATAGACCTTTTGAAGTTTTATTACTTGAAGTTTAGAGCTGTGGGCCAGCAGCAACGAGTGCTTTACCAGCTTCATTGGTCTCGTACTTCTTGAAGTTCTTGATGAAACGAGCAGCCAAGTCTTTAGCTTTCTCTTCCCATTCTGCTGCGTTAGCATAAGTGTCGCGAGGATCAAGGATGTCGGTTGCAACACCTTCTAACTTCGTAGGAACAGTGAAGTTGAAGTAAGGAATCTGCTTAGTTGGTGCATTATCGATAGAATGGTTGAGGATAGCATCGATAATTCCACGTGTATCGCGGATAGAGATGCGCTTGCCAGTACCATTCCAACCAGTGTTCACTAAGTAAGCTTTTGCACCGCTCTTCTGCATCTTCTTCACCAATTCTTCAGCATATTTGGTTGGGTGAAGCTCCAAGAAAGCTTGACCGAAGCAAGCAGAGAAGGTTGGTGTAGGCTCGGTGATGCCGCGCTCTGTACCTGCTAATTTAGCCGTAAAGCCCGAGAGGAAGTAGTATTTTGTTTGCTCTGCATTCAAAATAGATACTGGAGGCAATACACCAAATGCGTCAGCCGACAAGAAGATGACTTGCTTTGCAGCCGGACCTTGTGACAAGGGGCGCTGGATGTTCTTGATGTGATAGATAGGATAAGAAACACGAGTGTTCTCGGTTACGCTCTTATCTGCGAAATCAATCTTGCCATTTGCGTCAACAGTGACGTTCTCGAGCAATGCATCGCGGGTGATAGCGCCATAGATATCGGGCTCAGACTCCTTGTCAAGGTTGATTACTTTCGCATAGCAACCGCCCTCATAGTTGAATACTCCCTTGTCATCCCAGCCGTGTTCGTCGTCGCCAATGAGCTTACGTTTCGGATCGGTTGACAGCGTTGTCTTACCAGTTCCAGAGAGACCGAAGAAGATAGCGGTGTTTTCGCCGTTCATATCGGTGTTGGCAGAGCAGTGCATAGAAGCCATACCCTTCAATGGCAAGAAGTAGTTCATCATCGAGAACATACCCTTCTTCATCTCACCACCATACCAAGTGTTAACGATAACCTGCTCTTTTGAGGTTACATTGAACATTACACAAGTCTCAGAGTGCAAGCCAAGCTCTTTCCAGTTTTCAACCTTTGCCTTCGAAGCATTGTAAACAATGAAGTCGGGTTCTTGGTCAAAGTCAGCTTCATCCTTTGGACGAATGAACATGTTTGTAACGAAATGTGCCTGCCAAGCTACCTCAACGATGAAGCGAATCTTCATACGTGTGTCCTTGTGTGTACCGCAGAAGCCATCAACAACGAACAAACGCTTGTTTGAAAGCTCTTTCTTTGCAATTTCTTTCACTGCATTCCAAGCTTCTTTTGTTGCACGATGGTTATCGTTATGATATTCTTCTGAGTCCCACCAAATCGTATCATGAGAGGTTTCATCGTCTACAATGAACTTGTCTTTAGGCGAACGTCCGGTGTAAATACCAGTCTTTACGTTGATAGCGCCAAGTTCTGTTTCCTGACCTACTTCATAACCTTGGAGACCTTCTTTTGTCTCTTCGTTGAACAATACTTCATAAGAAGGATTGTAAAAGCACTTCTGTTGTACCAGTAATACCGTACTTTTCGAGTACTGATTTGTCAAACTTTGCCATTTTTAATAATGTATTTAAGTTGTGAAAATAATTTTTGTTATTGCAACGTTTTGTTATTCCGACCGCAAAGTTAGAAAAATATATATAATCATAAAGCACAAAGCCATGAAAAATAGGGGTAGCCTTTTCCTTTTAGGTTAAAGATTTTAAAAAACGAGTAAGGCTTCAGACATTTGCAAAACAGACTTTGCAAAAGCATGGAGAAATAGCTAACTTTGCAAAAATTATTACCAGACACCAATGAAAATAATAAATTTATCCGAGCAAAATAGCATCATCAATCAATACATGGCAGAGATACGTGATGCTGAGTATCAAAAAAATCGGCTTCTCTTTCGCAACAACATCATGCGTATTGGCGAGTTTGAGGCATTCGAGCTCTCCAAAACGTTGGATTATGAGCCCAAAGAAATAACTACACCCTTAGGCGTCTCCACCGTGAATGTGCCGACCGACAAGATTGTTTTGGCCACCATTTTCCGCGCTGGGCTTCCCTTTCACAACGGGTTTCTCAACGTTTTCGACCACGCTGGCAATGCTTTTGTGAGCGCTTATCGCGAATATAAGGATGCCGCGCATCACGAAGTGGGCATCCATATCGAATATTTAGCCACACCCAGCATCGACGAAAAAAATCTCATTATCGCCGACCCTATGCTGGCTACAGGCGGCAGCATGGAATTGGGCTACAAGGCTTTTCTCACAAAAGGCACGCCGAAACAAATCCATGTGTGCTGCGTTATTGCCTCACCCGAAGGCATTGAACACATCAAAAAGACGTTTCCAAGCGAGAAAACCACCATCTGGTGTGCGGCCATCGACCCCGGCATGAATGAGCATAAATACATTGTTCCAGGCTTTGGTGATGCGGGCGACTTATGTTATGGCGAAAAACTATAAAAATAATCTCTACTGGATTACGCAATAATTACATGCAAATGACAACGCAATAACAAGCATTTTACATGGTTATCGCGCCCAAATCATTAAACAAACAATAAAAAAAGGTCAGCTATCAAAAATGAATGCTGACCTTTTTATTTTAAAGAAAAACTCTTTCAAAAATATAATGGTAACCTCACGGTCCCCATTATTATCCTTTTAACAATCTATTAAACTTTACCTTTTTAATAACTAAAACCTAAACTAAATACTACTAACCTAAACAATCTATTAACCTTTTGATGATGCAAAGGTAGACGTTTGCTGAGAAACATGCAAACGTTTGCATCGAAACAATGCGATTTTTAGTCTTTTCTTGATATAAATCAAAAGTTTTAATGCAAAAAGACTTAGAAAAAGCCCAAAATAAACGCAGAGCACTTTCAGATCTCGTTTTCCACACGCCCTTTATACACTATTCCGTCAGCAGCATGAGTTCTTCACAAACAAACTTACACCATGGGAGAAATCAGAAAAGATGTTGCACAAAGAAAGGAATGAAAGAAAAAACTATACCTTTGCATAAGCAAGGCGGCACTCGGGCATCTGAGCATCTATGTTCATGCCACTCGTTGGCACTTGCTTTGCATAAGCAAGGCGGAACGCAGCAAAACGTTTACACCTTATTATATATAAGGAAAGGAAATGCCAAACCAACCCATTGACGTCCGCAAGCTATAGACAGAAAAAAACAAATGAGAGTTTTAATTGTGAACACAAGTGAGCGCATCGGAGGAGCTGCTTTAGCGGCCAATCATCTCATGGATGCCCTCAACAATAACGGCGTTAAGGCAACGATGCTTGTGCGCGATAAGCAGACAAGTGACATCACCGTGGCGACATTGCCCCATTCTTGGCGCAATCGTTTGCGCTTCCTTTGGGAGCGTTGGTGCGTGTTTTGTCACCTACATTTCAGCCGAACGCATCTCTTCGAGGTAGACCTTGCCAACACAGGTGCCGACATCACAGCTCTACCCGAATTCAAATCGGCCGACATTATCCATCTGTCGTGGATTAACCAAGGCATGCTCTCGCTGAAAAGCATTTGCAAAATCTTGCGCAGTGGCAAGCCCGTTGTGTGGACGATGCACGACATTTGGCCCGCAACTGGCATCTGTCATGTCACGCTCGACTGCACACATTTCCACACATCTTGCGGCCATTGCCGACTGCTTCCGCATGGAGGTTCGCGGCACGACCTATCCTATCGGGTGTTCATGCGCAAGAAAAAGCTGCTGCACGACGCACACATTTCCATCGTTACGTGCAGTCAATGGCTTGCCGACGAGGCGCGCAAGAGCGGCATCCTGGCCCATCAGACGATACAAGCCATTCCCAATCCCATCGACACCCACGTGTTTCGTCCCGGCAATCGGCAGCAGGCTCGCGAGCGAATGTGGCTGCCACAAGATAAGAAAATTATTCTGTTTGCTGCCCAACGTGTGAGCAATCCCAACAAAGGTTTCTTCTATCTTTGCGACGCCTGCCACAAATTGGCTGCCGAACACCCCGAGATGCTGCAGACAACGGCCATCGCTGTGATGGGCGAAGCGCGCGGAAAAATTAGCCGACATCTTCGACTTCGAGATTTATAACCTCGGCTATATCAGCGACACCCAGCAGTTAGTGGCCTGCTACAACGCTGCCGACGTGTTCGTCTTGCCCTCACTTTCCGAGAATCTTCCCAACACCATCATGGAAGCTATGGCCTGCGGTGTGCCGTGTGTAGGCTTCGATGTGGGTGGCATTCCCGAGGAAATCGACCACCGGCAGAATGGTTATGTGGCCCAATACCGCAGCGTTGACGACTTAGCGCAAGGCCTTCGCTGGGTGCTTTGCGAGGCCGATTACGACCAATTGCGTCGCGAAGCACTGCACAAAGTGTCCACGCACTATTCCCAACAGGCGGTGGCCAAGCAATATATTGAAGTTTATCAACAAGCATTGACCCACAAAAACCCCTACCTATGATTACATTTTTCAATCATCACCTGCACGTTTCAGGCCGAAAAAGAAATTCAACGCACCCTCGAAAGTGTGGCGCAACAAACCCTATCCGCATGTAGAACATGTGCTCGTAGATGGTGCTTCGCGCGACCAAACTACCACGCTCATCGAGGCGTATATTGCCGAACAACGCACGCAACCCGAGCCACTCCACCGCATAGTTTACCGTTCGGAGCCCGACAAAGGACTCTATGACGCGATGAACAAAGGGCTGCAACGCGCCACGGGCGACTACGTGCTGTTTCTCAATGCCGGCGACACCTTTCCCCAAACCGACACTCTTGAGCAAGTGGCCAGTGCTGTTGGCGAGGGCGAAGTGCTGCCCGGTGTGCTCTATGGCGACACCGATATTGTGGACAACACGGGACATTTCCTGCGTCATCGCCGTCTCATGCCACCCCAAAATCTATCGTGGCGCGACTTCAAATGGGGCATGTTGGTGTGCCATCAAGCCTTTTATGCCCGCACAGACCTTGCACAACGCGTCCCCTATCGCCTGCAGTTTGGCCTCTCGGCCGACGTGGATTGGTGCATCCGTGTGATGAAAATGGCCGAGCAAAAAGGCCTCGTTTTGCGCCCCATCCATGCCGTTGTGGTCAACTATTTGGATGGCGGCATGAGCATAAAACATCATCGGGCATCGCTCAAAGCGCGCTTCAATGTGATGCGTACACACTATGGTTTGCTCACCACTTGCGGGGTGCACCTGTGGTTTCTAATTCGAAGCTTTTTTGCGAAAATAAGTTTAAAAATAGTTTGCTTTTTTTCGTAATTCCTTTCTTCAATTTGAAAGAATACACTACTTTTGCAGCAATCAATTTTAAAACAATAAAGTTATGAAGAAAATGATTTTAAGTGCAACCCTCTTGGTTGCCGCATTTAGTTTTGCAACAGCACAAAATGTAAAGAACGCAGATAAGAAAGAGAACAAGACCGAACAGTGCGCTAAAGACAAGAAGCAATGCGCTGAAAAGAAGGATTGTTGCAAAGAAAAGAAGGCTTGCTGCAACCAAAAGAAAGCTGAAGAAAAGCCTTGCTGCAAGAAGGATACTGCAAAGAAGCAGTGTGACAAGAAGCAGGAATGCGTTGGAAAGGATGCTGCAAAGAAATGCGATAACAAGCAGGAATGCAGCAAACAGCCCGTTGCTAAGAAGCGTAAATAAAAGGCTTGGCAACGAAAACAAGAAGAAAGTATTTGCTTTTATTGTATGGGGTGCACAACCGTCTTTGATGGGAGTGCACCTTTTTTGTGTGTGCTTGTGTTACAGCGCACCCCACCTCTGCCCACCAACACTTTCACGTTGCTTACCCATCAGGCAGCTCACATGGCGCCATTTCGTGCTGACTTACGCGTAAGTCGCGCTGCTTTTGCTCGTTTTGCCTCGACTTACGCGTAAGCAAGCCCACTTTTTGCCATTTTAACCCTGCTTACGCGTAAGTCGAAGCATTTTTATTTTTTCCAGCGTGACTTACGCGTAAGCAAGCTCATTTTTGCTCGTTTTGCGCCGACTTACGCGTAAGTCGCTCCATTTTGCCTTGATTTAGCCCTGCTTACACGTAAGCAACACCACCCTTTATAGCAGCAACAAAGGTGGCTTTGGCAAGCCTTTCCGTTTTAGTAAAACAAACTTAAAAAACAAATGATTAAGCCTTAATTTGCATAATTAAGAACACAAAACACCCACTATTTGCAGAATTCTACTTAAATTTGCAGCCAAAAGTCATTAAATAATAGGATTTGCTCCTGGCTTTCCATCAGGAAAAGAATGCAATGAAACAGAAATTATTCCTCTTCACCATATGTTGCACGACACTATGTGCACTGACTTCGTGCCTAAAAAGCAACGATGACACTGGCATCACCTATCACGATGCTGCCATTACAGCCTTTTCTGTGGGCACACTCAAATACAACAAGTTGGTGAACGACACGCATGGCAACGACTCTATCGCCCACACTACGCTCAATGGTGCGACTTATCGTTTCTATATCGACCAGATTCGGCATGAAATTTACAACGCCGATTCGCTGCCCTATGGCGTAGACGTGAGCAAAGTGGTGTGCAACCTGACGGCCAAAAACGAAGGCTTGGTGGTCTATAAGCCCGCAGGTTCCACCGAATTTAATTATTTCTCGACCAACGACTCCATCGACTTCACGCAGCCACGCATGTTTCGTGTCTATAGTCCCGATGGCAGTTCGGCCTACAACGACTACACCATTCGCGTGAATGTGCGCCGCTATCCCGAAGGAAGATTTGCATGGAATGCCACACCTTACGTAGCTTCTGCCTTGCAAGGACTCACGATAATGAAGGCCGTAGCGCTCAATCATCGCCTCTTTGTCATGGGCTTTAAGAACGGACAGGCGCATCTTTATGCCACAGCCAATAACCAACCCACGGGCTGGAGCGAGCTAACAATGAACGTTGTGATGGGCGAAACGGCCGTCAACAGCCTCACAACCGACGGGCAACACCTCTTTACTTATAGCAATGGTGGCGTGTATCGCAGCACGGATGGGCAGACTTGGCAGCTCATGAGCACACCCACACTGCAGCAAATTGCAGGCTACGACGACGGAAAGCTCTATGCTGTAGCCGCAGGAGCACTGCTGGTTTCGGTTGATGATGGTGTCAACTGGACCGCAGAAACGCTGCAAGACAACAGCAACGACCTGCCACAAAGCTGTCTTCACCTGCTGTCTTTCGCTTCAAGAGTGAATGCTAACGTGCACAATCTCGTGCTCATCGGCAACCCTGCAACAAGCGTTTCCACTGGCGCACAGGCGCAACTTTGGAGCACTACCCTCAACAATGCCGCCGCAACCCACGCATGGAGCTACTATGGATTGGCGCAATCGACATCGCAAGCACCACGCTTAGCACAACTGCAAGTGGTGAAAATCGGCGAAAACTTGATTGCTTTCGGTGGGCAAGGGCTCGGGACCAACACGCAAACAGCGTTTAAACAATTCTACATCAGTGGAGATCAAGGCCTCACTTGGCATCAGAATGCCGACCTAAAGAAGCCTATTGGTTTCGAAAACAACGAACTTGCCGCAGCCATTGCCCTCGATGATGAACAAAATGTGTGGCTCATCACCTCGAAAACAGGTAAGGTGTGGAAAACCAACACCGCAGGCTTGCGCAACCCATAAATCGTTTCATTGTGCGAACAACCCTATTTACGCTTCTTTTCAGCCTGCCGTTCACAACCATTACGGCGCAAACCGACGACCAATATCTCATGGAGATGGGCGGCGGAATAGGCTTATTGGGCTATTTAGGTGACTACAACAACAACCTCACCCATTGCTTACAACCGATGTTTGCACTATCGATGCGCCGCAATTTCAACCCCTATACGGCCATAGAATGGGGCGCAGGCATCGGCCAACTGAAAGGAAAAGCGCGCCAAGCAACCACATACACGCCAACGATGGGCAGCTACCCAGCCCAGTTTAGCCACACGTTGGTCGACGCACACGCCACCTTTGAGTATCATTTCTGGCCTTATGGCACGGGCAACGACTACTATCATGCCCAACGCTTCACACCCTATCTCTTCGCAGGTGTGGGCGCAACCTATGTCAAAGGAGCACAGAAAAAGCTTTTCACAGCCAACATTCCACTCGGAATCGGTGTAAAATATAAAATCAACAAGCGTGTCAATGCAGCACTCTCATGGGCTATTCACTTCGCCACAAGTGACAAGTTGGACGGCATAAAAGACCCCATCGGCATCCCTTCGAGCGGACTTTGGAAGAATACGGATGCCTATTCGATGCTGCAATTCGCACTCACCTACAGCTTCAAAGCAAAGTGTGCGACGTGTAATAAAGATTAATATGGTTATGAATGAATTGTCGTTAGATCGAACAAAAATTCCACAACACATTGCAATCATCATGGATGGCAATGGGCGTTGGGCTGCAGAAAAGGACAACCTCGCTGCTATGGGCATCAAGCTGGTGTTGATGCAGTGAAGAAGATTGCAGCTGAAGCCACACGCCTCGGTGTGAAATATTTAACGCTCTACACCTTTTCGACCGAGAATTGGAACCGCCCTGCCGACGAAATCAGCGCACTCATGGGCTTAGTGCTCACCTCTTTAGAAGATGAAATCTTTATGAAGAACAACGTGCGCTTTCGGGTAATAGGCGAACTTTCGCGCTTACCCGAAGACGTAAGACAGAAACTTCACGAGACAGAGGAGCGCACAAAGCACAACGACACCATGACGATGGTAGTGGCATTGAGTTATAGTTCGCGTTGGGAAATCACGCAAGCCGTGCAAAAAATCGTAGCCGAACAGCAGGCAGCACGGCAAGAAGGCCGTCCTGAACCACCCATTACCGAAGAGACTTTAGCGCAACATCTGTGCACAAACTTCATGCCTGATCCCGATTTACTCATTCGAACAGGGGGCGAACTGCGTGTGAGCAACTATCTGTTGTGGCAAATAGCCTATTCAGAACTCTATTTCTGTGACACCTATTGGCCTGACTTTAAAGAAGAAGACCTGCACAAAGCGATTGCAGATTACCAACATCGTCAACGCCGATTTGGCAAAACAGGGGCACAAATTGATGCCGAAGCTCCCACGAACAAATAAGAATAACGTTTCGAAATAGTATCGATAATGAACAATATAAGAAAAGTAATTTTCATCTTAGCTGCAGGCTTTGCCTATCACACAGCCCTCTATGCACAAGACAAAATCGTGTTTCCCGACATCTCTTATGCCGGAACACCACGCGTTTGTGTTATTGGTGGCATCAAAGTGTCGGGCATACAAGGCTATGAAGATTACATGCTCACGGGCATTTCCGGCCTACAAGTAGGACAAGAAATCACCGTTCCTTGGCACCGATATCACCAATGCCGTGAAGCGCTATTGGCGACATGGGTTATTTTCCAATGTGCAAATCTCAGCCGATTCGATTGTTGGCAACAAGATTTATCTCAATATTGCCCTACAAGCACGTCCGCGTGTGTCGACCATTAACTACACGGGACTGAAAAAAAGTGAGCGCGACGACATGGAAAATAAGTTAGGATTGCTGAAAGGTTCGCAGATAACGCCCAACATGATTGACCGTGCTAAGATTTTAGCCAAGCGCTATTTCGATGATAAAGGATTTAAGAATGCTGAGATCAACATCACACAACGCGAAGATGTAGCCAACAAAGGGCAAGTCATCTTGGATGTGAATGTAGATAAAAAGCAAAAGATGAAGGTGCGCCGCATCATCATTGAGGGAAACAATGCCCTCACCTCGAGCCAGATAAAAGGTGGCTTATTCAAAAAAGGTGCATTCTCTAAAATCCACGAAGCCGGCACCTTGGGCAGCTTTTTAAAAGCAAAGAAGTTTACACCCGAACGCTGGGAAACCGATAGAAAGAACCTCATCGACAAATATAATGAGAATGGTTTCCGCGATGCTACCATTTTAAAAGATAGCGTTTGGACAGCCGATGACAAGCATGTTGATGTCTATGTAAAGGTAAAGAAGGTCAACGCTACTACTTGCGCAATGTCACTTGGGTAGGAAATACCGTTTATCCCACCGAGCAGCTCAATGCAATGCTTGGCATGAAGAAAGGAGATGTCTACAATCAGAAGCTCCTTACCAAGCGCATCAGCTCGGATGATGATGCGATTTCCAACCTCTATTACAACCATGGCTACGTGTTCTCGCACATCGAACCCACTGAAGTCAACATTGATGGCGACTCCATTGACCTCGAAATGCGTGTCACCGAAGGGCCACAAGCCTATTTAAGTCATGTGCGCATCAACGGAAACACGCGCCTTTATGAGAATGTTGTGCGGCGAGAACTGCGCACAAAGCCCGGCGATCTCTTCTCACGTGAGGCGCTGATGCGCTCATTGCGCGAAATACAATCAATGGGTCATTTCGATCCTGAGAAGAGTTCTAACCCCGATGTAACGCCCAATCAAGAAGATGGAACCGTTGATATCACTTACAACCTCGAGCAAAAGAGCAACGACCAGATTGAATTCTCTTTAGGATGGGGGCAAACAGGTGTCATCGGTCGTGTGGGATTAAAACTCAATAACTTCTCAATGGCCAACCTCTTCCGCAAGAATAAAGAACGCAGAGGCTTTATGCCTATCGGTGATGGTGAGGTGTTGAGCCTTGGTGCACAAACAAATGGTAAATATTATCAAAGCTATAACGCCAGCTACTCCACCAACTGGCTCGGCGGAAAGCGCCCCAATCAGTTCAGCCTTGGCGGCTATTTCAGCAAGATGACCGATGTGTCGAGCAGCTATTACAATGATGCCTACCGCCAAAACTACCTCAGTTCCTACTATGGTAACTATGGTTATGGATACAATGGTAGCAGCCTGTATCAGAATTACCTCGACCCCGACACCTATATGCTCAACTATGGTGTCAGCGTTGGATGGGGAAAACGCTTGCGATGGCCCGATGATTACTTTGTACTCTCCGCGCAGTTGGGCTATCAACGCTATCAGTTAAAGAACTGGCGCTACTTCCTCATGAGCAATGGTGCAGCCAACAACCTCAACTTGAGCATCTCGTTGAGCCGCACATCAACTGATAATCCGCTCTTTCCACGCTATGGTTCCGACTTCACAGCCAGCGTAACCATCACACCACCTTGGAGCCTTTGGAACAAAAAGGATTATCGCCATCTGGCTATGAACCCCAATTCTCCAACCTTCTCTGCCGAACAACAGGAGAAATATCGGTGGATAGAATATCACAAATGGAAATTCAAAGCACGCACATACACGGCATTAAGCGGTGGACAAAAAGTGCTTCGTGCTCATGACACGCATGGAATTAGGCCTCTTAGGTAGCTACAATAAATATAAGAAATCACCATTCGAAACCTATTATGTCGGTGGTGATGGCATGAGCGGAAGCTCCTCAACCCTATGCCGATGAGACGATAGGGTCTGCGCGGATATGAAAATGGTTCGCTCGCTTATAATGGCTATGCCTACGACCGTTTCACCATGGAGTTGCGCTATCCGTTAATGTTAGGCAACACCACCATCTATGGATTGGGCTTCGTTGAAGCCGGAAATGCGTGGGACGACACCCGCAAATTCAATCCCTTTGATATGAAACGCAGTGCCGGTCTCGGTGTACGCATCTATCTTCCTATGGTGGGCTTGATGGGTATCGACTGGGCCTACGGCTTCGATCGCGACAATGTCAACAATCGAAAAGGTGGCAGTCAGTTCCACTTCATCTTAGGGACAAGAATTTTAAAATAACTCATATAAAAAGTAAAAACATGCAGATGGGATGACAAAAGCTACCGAATTATCGTACAAAGCAGTGCACTTTATTACGCAATATGGCACACTTTGCAAGGCCTTTCGGTAACGCACTCATCCGCAGGACTATAAAACAACAAGAAGAAAGGATGTGAACATGAAACAGAAACTCATTCGGAAAAATGGTTTGCGCCTACTGATGGCGCTGCTTGCCATGGCACTCTTGCCCACAATGGCACATGCACAGAAATTTGCTTTGATTGACATGGAATATATTTTAAAGAACATTCCCGCCTATGAGCGCGCCAATGAGCAACTCAATCAAACCAGCAAAAAGTGGCAAGCTGAAGTCGAAGCCCTCAACAACGAGGCCAGCACACTCTATAAGAACTATCAAAACGAGGTGGCGTTTCTCTCGCAAGAGCAGAAAAAGGCTAAGCAAGAGCAAATCATGAACAAAGAAAAAGCTGCTGCCGACCTCAAGAAACGCTACTTTGGTCCTGAGGGAGAGCTCTTTAAAAAGCGCGAAAGTCTCATGGCTCCCATACAGGAAGAGGTGTATAACGCGGTGAAAGAGGTGGCTGATTATCGTGGCTACAGCCTCGTGCTCGACCGTTCCAGCGACCAAAGCATCATCTTTGGCAGTCCCAGAATCGACATCTCTAATGAGGTGTTGCAACGTTTAGGTTACAACCGATAAAAAGAATTATTTAATTAATATAAACAATAAAGACAAAACAACATGAAGAAGTTAGTTTTAATGTTGCTCATGTTTGCACCTTTAGCAACATTTGCACAACAGAAATTTGGTCACATCAATGCACAAGAAGTGATGTCACAAATGCCTGAGTTCATCAAAGCACGTGGCGAAATGGAAGCCAAAGCAAAGCAATATGAGAATGATCTCAAAGCTATGCAAGATGAATTGCAGCGCAAAAGCCAAGAGTATGACAAGAATAAGTCGACAATGAATGCTACCAAACAGCAGGAGACTGAGACCGAACTCAACAACCTCTATCAAAAGTATCAGCAGGCATTGCAAGACAACCAACAGTCATTGGCCAAGGAACAGCAAGACAAGATGCAACCCATCACCACCAAATTGGTAAACGCTATCAAGGCTGTTGGCCAGGCAGGCGGCTATGTTTACATCATGGATACCAGCGCAGGCATCCCCTACATCAGTTCTACTTTGAGCAAAGATGTTACAGCTGACGTAAAAGCGCAGCTCAACAAAATGAAATAAGACCATACAAACAGCGCAGAAAAGAGGAGATGTCGAGAAAAAAGACACGCGCCATCGTGTGTCGATAGCGTATGAACCATAGGGCATCACCCATGTGGACGCACAAATGGTGCGTCCCTACTTTCGTTTCATACAGATGCCTCGATACCCCCTCTTCGTGCGTTTTAACTGCCAACACCATGCCCATGGCATGATAAAGGCCCTCCCAACAACCCATTATCAAGATGAAGAAAACATTTTTATTGCTCGCCTTCGCTTGCGTATGTACACTCTTGCAAGCACAAACCACTTTCAAATATGGCTACCTTAGCTTTGAAACAGCACTCAAGGCCATGCCTGACTATGCTGCAGCCGAGCGTAATTTAGCTGATTTAAAAGCTAAATATCAGGCAGAAGCACAGCGCGTAGAAGATGAGTTCAATAAGAAATATGAGCTCTTTTTAGACGGTCAGCGCACCTTTCCGCTACCCATCTTGCGCAAACGTCAGGCCGAAATTCAAGAGCTTTTAGAGAAGAATGCGGCCTTTGCTGCTGAGTCTAAACGGCTATTAGAGCAGGCAGAACAAGACGCTAAAGCACCGGTCTTGGCACGCTTACGTACTGTTCTTAACCGCATTGGAACTGATCGGGGCTATGCTTCATTCTTAACACCGACAACAATGCCGTGCCTTTCGTCAACAAAGCGATGGGCGAAGACATCAATGCCTTGGTAAAGGACATCGTTAATCGCCAGCAGTAATGCCCCTTTCGCAACAACCTGGCCCCATAGGGGTATTCGATTCGGGCTATGGTGGCCTCACTATCCTACATAGTATCCGCCAACAGCTGCCGCAATACGACTACCTTTATTTGGGAGACAATGCGCGTGCGCCCTATGGTACACGCTCGTTTGACGTGGTTTATCAGTTCACTCGTCAAGCAGTCATCAAACTTTTTGAGTTAGGTTGCCAACTGATTATCTTAGGTTGTAACACCGCTTCGGCCAAGGCTTTGCGCAGCATTCAGCAACATGACTTGCCTCATCTTGATGCCAATCGACGTGTATTGGGGGTCATTCGGCCGACAGCTGAGGTCATTGGAATGCTCACATCGAACAACCATGTGGGACTCTTAGCTACTGAAGGCACCGTGAAGAGCAACAGCTACACGCTCGAAATACAGAAACTTTGGCCGGCAATCAAGGTCACAGGTGTGGCTTGTCCGTTCTGGGTTCCGTTGGTAGAATATGGCGAAGCCAATAGCCCTGGTGCCGATTATTTTGTAAAAAAGCGAATGGATGAGCTCATGTCGCGTGATCCTCTCATCGATACTGTCATCTTAGGTTGCACACACTATCCGCTGTTGCTGCCCAAGATTAAGAAATATGCCAGCTCCAATGTGCGCATTGTTCCGCAAGGTGAATATGTAGCCCATAGCCTTCAGGACTACCTTTCGCGCCATCCTGAGATGGAAAACAGGCTCACCAAGGAGGGAACCTGCCACTATCTGACCACCGAAAATCCCTTAAAATTTCAGGAAAGTGCACAAATTTTCCTGCACGAAAAGGTCGATGTGGAGCACATCGCCCTGTAAATTTCACCTTTAAAAAGAAAAGATTACGTCGCATTGCAGCGCATCATTGCGCACGCAACAGCACAAGACGCAAGGAAAAGCCACCGCTATTCGGTCGTTTTTCCTTGCGTTTCGTTTTCCCATTGCTGCCACTCTTCCATAGCTTGCTGCCAATCTGTGGCACCATTATCGAGGGCTTCTTGCTGTCGTTCAGCAGCTTCGCGGGCACGAACCTGCTCCCATTTTGCCTTCATGGCAGCGATAGTAGCCTCGTCTAAAATCTGAATGGCATCGCGATCGATAGCGGCTTGCAGTTCGGTTTCACCGAAAGCCTTGCCGGGTTCATTGAAATCAGAAATGCTAAACCCATAGCCGACGCGCAAATCATGGCGCACTAATTTCTGTTTCAAACGGTTACCAGCGTTCTTAAGGCGCAGCAACTTCTTGATTTCTGCAATCTCTTTGGCCGAGAATTTGTTCCTTCCCATATGCAAAAAACCTTTACTACGGCTGCTCAGAATAAATCACCTGCACCATAGTCTGCCCCACTGCGCGCAGCGTTTGCTTATCGATGTTCGCCATATTGTCGGCCATCGTGTGCCAAGTGGGACCGAAACTACTTTGCCGACAATCGGGATAATACGGAATAATATCTATCGTTGGGATGCCTGCCAATTCGTTTACGGGCACATGATCGTCGATAATACCGCCACCATCTTGCTTGAGGAAGAACGAACCAAAGCCCACTTGTCGAGCCGCACGCCACACTTTTTTCACCACATCAGGGGCATATTCCAGCGATTTAACTCGCGATAGAACTGCGCCCCCATGCCACCTACCATGTCGAGCAGCACACCAAAGCGCGGCTTCACAGCGGCATCATAATGACTGGCCCAATATTGTGCACCCAAAGCCCACGTCGACTCGTCGTCAGGTTGCGACGACCACTGCGGCGTTCCCCAATCTTCGGCATCGAAACAAACGAAATCTATGCCCACATTGGCGTTGAGTTTGCCATCTTGTTGAATGGTTCTGGCCAACTCAAGCATCACGGCTACGCCACTGGCTGCATCGTTAGCGGCCAAAATAGGCTTACGCCATTGCGTGCTGTCGGGGTCGTTATCGGCCCAAGGACGACTATCCCAATGGGCGCAAAACAGCAATCTTGTCTTGGCTTCAGGATGAATGCGGGCAATGATGTTCGTGCTGTGCAGCGGCGTTCCGTCATAACCTTTGAGCACAGCCTTCTGTGTTTCCACCGTGCAGCCATAGCGTTCGAACTGCGTTATAATCCACTTTTCGCAACGGTCGTGGCCTTTGCTGTTCATATCGCGTGGGCCAAAAGCGCATTGTGCCGCCGTAAACGCATAGGCACTGTCGGCATTAAACGTGGGTCCTACGGGCGAAAATTTCTCTACTTCGGTAGCTTCCTCCACATCAGCCGATGCCGTTTGATGCGTTCTATACCAGTGCAGACCACCCAAAACCACTGCGGCGGCCACCACTCCCATTGCTATTTTCATTGTTTTTTTCATACATGTATTGTTACAACTGCCCTGCTTCTACCATCAGCACCACGCGTTCGGTAAGACGATCGACACCATTGGGGTCGTATTTCTTAGCCAAACTTGCACCGAAAGTCCATGCAAAAGCCTGCCAAAAGCCCGCGCGCACAGGACCTAAAACGGCCTGCAACGTGCCATAGGCCGAGCTACCTGTCTCTCGATAAACCAATTTGATGAGCAGCTTCCCCTGTTGATAAGTGAGCTTTTTCATGCGCGGCGAATACTCTTCTTTGATACTTTTTTCCACGTAAGCCAAATGCTTATCCTTAGCTTTCTTGTTGGGCAGCGTCTGAATGTAGTCGTAGGTCTCCACAATAATGCGGTTCACCTCTTTGGCGATGGGCAGCACCTTCTTCACATTATACACCAAACGATTGTAGGCCTGCCGCTGCTCTTCATTTTGAAACGTGGGCTGTGGATAAACATAGATGTTGTTGAGCTCGACATATTGCACGGAGTCTCTGCCCAAAAGCACCTTGCCCACCCGCACCATTGGCACGAAAGTGGGGTCGTCCATGTCGACAGGTCGATCCTCGGGAGCCACCGCTTGGGGTGCCCCTTTCGCATCTTTCGCCTGTGCTTTCGCCTGCTGCACCGCAACAGTGAGCAGCATCAACAAGAGGATGTTCCACTTCATCATGTCGCAAAATTACAGATATTTTCGCACATTCATCCACAAAAGCTTTTAAATATCGTGAAAGCAAAGAAGCACACCCGGTATAGGTTCTGCGCACACGGCTGCAAAGCTGAAAACAATATAGGCCACTTTAGCCGATAATATGCGCGCTATTTCACCGCAAAATGGGTCATATCGCAATGCTATTTGCATGATTTTGCTGCCCTCATCACACGGGAAGGACGATGCAATCAACGAGGATGAGGCTCGACCTGGCTCATACTCACGCTAAAAACAACAAAAAAGCGCGCGGCATTCACATGCCACGCGCCTGCCTTGTAATCGTAATTGTTTAAAAACATGTGTTTACCAATGAAAATTTCAATCTGTGCATCGCTATGCACATGAAAAATGTTAAGAAAAAGAGGAGGCCACATGCAGATTTCAAGACCACGGATGCATCTCTACTTTCTGCCCACATCCTTCCGCCGGCTATGATGTATTTTCATGCACTACCCGTGTAGCCAAGGCAGTTATGGTGTGGCCTTATGTGAGAATGTCTTACTGCTTAATGAGCTGAATGGCAAATCCGCCACTCTTTGCCAAATGGATGGGCAGGAGTGTCTCTGTAGAAACGAGCTGCTGATCGATAGCTAACGGATAGGGATTGCCTTGATAAGAGGCGCCATCTCCATCGCGATAGATGATAGCTTTATAGCGAGCACCCTTGTCAAGAAAATCAAACTTCAGCGTGAGGTCGCGCGCTTGCTCGTCAGTCATGCCACCAACATACCAGTTTTCGCTATCGCGATCTTTGCGAGCTGTAACCACATATTTGCCCAACTCGGCCATCAACACGCGTGATTGCTGCCAGTTGGTGGGCACTTCCTCAATGAATTTGAAGGCAGGTTGCCCCTGATAGTTCTCTATTTCATCGGCAGCCATCTGCCAAGGGGCATAAATCACCACGTAAGCCGCAAGCTGTTTGGCCAAAGTTGTTTGTGGATGGGTTTGCGGATGCACACGTCCTTCGATGCGAAAGATGCCTGGTGTAAAGTCAAGTGGACCCGCTAAGATACGTGTAAAGGGCAAGATACAAAGGTGAGAAGGTGGATTTCCGCCATCACCCGACCAAGCATTATACTCCTGTCCGCGTGCACCTTCGCCCGAAACAAGATTGGGATAAGTGCGTTGCAGGCCTGTAGGCATCACAGGTTCATGATTGATAATCATGAGATGATATTTTGCTGCCGTCTCAATCACCTTGCGATAATGGCGCACGCCATACTGAGAATGTTGCAATTCGCGATGGTCTAACTTATCGTTTACATAGCCTGTTTTCACCACTTTAATACCCATACGCTGGTACAATGCAAAGGCACTATCAAGCTGTTGCTCGTAGTTTTTGGCTGCACCTCCCGTTTCATTATGAGCAACAAGACTCACACCTTTTGACAAAGCATAGCGTTGAAGCCCTGCAAAATCATAGTCGGGATAAGGCTTTGTGAATGAGAATTTGTCACCTTCTTTACCCCAATCGTTGTCCCAACCATAGTTCCAACCTTCAACCAGCACACCTTTCATGCCGTGGCGTGCTGCAAAATCGATATATTTTCGGGTGTTCTCGGTCGTTGCTCCATGCTTGTTGCCTTGTGACCAGGTCATGGTATTCATGTGCATTCCCCACCAAATACCGACATATTTTCCAGTCTCCAACCACGAAGTATTGCTGATTTTACAAGGCTCATTGAGGTTTAACATGAGCCGAGAGGCCGCTACTTCAGCTAAGTTATGCGCTACTATCACCATGCGCCAAGGCGAAACGAAGGGTGCTTTGGCATAGACCAAGTCACCATTTTGCCAAGGGACGAGCTTCGATTGCACTGTAACGCCACCTTGTTGGCTTGAGATTGGCTGAAGATTGAGTGCAGCATAGTCGGTGAGATTGGCCTCGTGAACCACCATATAGAGGCTATCATCCACCTCCATCGTGATGGGTGTCGACACCATTGGCTTTTTACTGAGCGGCGATGCCGTCCACAAGGCTTCATAATAATGGGTCCCTTCGGTGGGAATCGACCAGGTTTGCGCATCGAAAGGGAAAGCAAACTGTGTCTCTTCGTTCATGATAACGAAGTCAGTAAGCTGCGGTTGACGCGGAAAAACATAGCGAAAACCGATGCCATCGTTGAAAACACGGAAGACAATGGTGAGCAAACGACCTTGCCCGGCGCGCTGCTTAAGCTGCATGGTGAGCTCATTATAATGATTACGCACGCTGGTTTCCCCTCGCCCCACGGCTGCTGCCATGTTTCATCTTTCGTGGCACGTGTGAAGCCAAGAAGGCGGAAATCTCTATCCAAAGCACCATCCTTGAGCTGCAAACCCAATAGTGAGGCCTGGATGAGCAGACGCTTGCCGCGCTGCAATTGATAATAGGGTTGTCCTTGTTGTGTGATACCAGTGGTCAAAGTGAGCATGCCATCGGGCGACGACACTTTCGTTAACACCTTGCCACTCACTACAGAAGCGAATGCCAAGGCTACCACCAAAAACATAAATCTAACTAACTTCATCTTTTATTTTACTTTAAAATCTCGCGTGCCTTATCTATTTCCAAGCGCACAAGTGCTTGATAGGCCGTTTGAACACGTGGGTCATTGGGCTTGCTTGACGCAAGGTGTACCAACGATAAATAAGTTCTAAATCGGCTTGACGATAGGAAACACCTGCAAATTGCTGCAAGGCTACGAGATATTGATAACCATATTCGCGTGTAGGTTCTATCGTTGTGCCCTCACCATAATCATTCCATGTGCTCACTTGCAGCCATTTTAGCCCAGCCGATTTGGCTGCATTGAGCTGTCGATTGAAGAGTGCTCCGTGCTCAGCATCGTAGGTTGTATAACCCGTTCCTGCACCACCTTCCTGATAATAGTCGTGGAAACCGGGCATCGCCCCACCGATATAATATTTAAAATGCTGTGCTACCGAGTAGTCGGGAGCTGGATTTACCCACTCATATTCGCCCTCACTATTGGTGTAGCCACCATTGTTGGCATATTGCGCATGACCATTCAGACACAGAAACACTGGCTTATCCTTTAAAATAGCAAAGGCCCTATACCAATCTTTTCCTCGTTTGATCTGCACAGGTCCGAAGATCATCAGCAGCGGTTTACCATCGATTTTCACATAATAGTCCTGACGAAAGAACGTTTCTGACAGGTAACGCATGTCTTCACGCAAGCGTTCCATGTTGTCTTTCGTACCATCGAGCTCGCGATCTTCATAGACAATGGCCAACTTTAACCCAGCCCTCGCCACAGCTTTGCCAAGGCTTCAGTGTTGCTTTTATGTTTTGCCACCGCATTATCGCTATGCACCCCATACCAATCGACCATCACCCCATCGACACCTGCATATTTCATGAGCAGACATTGATAGTCTAATATCGCCTCATCGCCTGAAGCATAAGGCCCCGTCAGGGGATAATAGTGCGATGCGATCTGCCGTTTTCCTGTGCCATCCACCACATCGGGATTGCAATTCTGCATGGTCCAGTGGTAGCCCCAATGCGTTCCGTTGCTTGTATTGGTTTCAAACCACGGCATAAAATGCACGTAAATACCCATCGAATTGGTCTTCTTTACAGGATAATTTGCTGCTGTTTGGTCGGCAATCTCTGCTGTTTTTTTAGGAGCTGAAGGATAGCTTTCCTCACAACCACTCCAAGTTAGCAGGCCGCAATAGAGCAACAAAGGTAATATATATTTATTCATATCTACTATAAATGTTAAAGTTTTTGTATCTCTTCGGGAGTTTATGATGGCTTAGGAAGATACGCTTCACGATAGAAACACGGCGGTGGATTGGCATTGTGCACGCCAACCCACGCCTGATGTTCCATAGACTACAATCAATAACCCGGGTTTTGTCTTAGATTAGCATTCTTATCGAGTTCCACTTTAGGGATGGGATAGAGTCCCGTATGGTTGTCGGCCTCTGCGGGTTTCTCCCACCATGCCTGGAAGAATGTGCCGAAACGGATGTTGGTGGTGCGACGAAGGCCTTCGAATACAAACTCATGTAACCACTCTTTGTCTAAATCATCAAGGGTGAGAGCCGCCAAATCATTGAGTCCTGCGCGCCTTCTGACAAGATTAATATTATCGAGTGCGTTCTGCGTGAAGCCTAAACGGAAGTTGGCTTCGGCCTGCATCATGAGTACTTCTGCATAGCGCATGAGCACCCAATCGTTATCTCTTTCCCACTGATCGTTAGCACTCCACTCATATTTGTCAAGACGTGCTCCCTCATTTTGCAAAGCATTGGTGAAATCTTGAATCGCCTCGGTGTAGTTTAATGGTTCACCATTGGCCATCAACACAGGTGCTCCAGTGGCCGCATTATACTGCTGCCCGATAAGAAGACAATTGCGTCGCACATCATTTGCCTCGAAAGACGAATAAACTCCAGGCTGTGCACAAATGCCATTACCACACCATTGATACTTCCCTGCGGGGTCAAAAGCCTCCTTTTGGTTGTAATGATAGGTCATCGATGCCAAGTAATTGCCCACCGTCCCTTGCTTATGATCGTAAGGAATGGCAAAGATAATCTCAGGAGAGTCTTCGTTTTTAATCGCGAAAGAGGCCTTATAATTGGGCGTTAGCGAATAGCCGCGCACCTTATCGCACGCGTTTAAGCAGTCTTGCCAGCGTGGAGTGCCCGTATAAACCTCGGCGTTGAGATACAGACGTGCCAACAAAGTGTAGGCAACATTCTTGGTGAATTTGCCATATTGGATGCCTGATGGCAACAAAGGTATCACGGCTTTGAGCTCCCGTTCGACAAAGTTAAACACCTCTTGACGCGATGCATTGGCAGGCAAAGCCTTATCCGTAAAGTCGGTACTGATGGGCACATTGCCGAAATTGTCGAGCAGATTATAATAGTAATAAGCACGAAGGCCACGGAGTTCTGCCTCCACAACTTCTTTTTGTGCTGTTGAAAGGGTGCTCTGTTCCACCTGATAAATCATGCCGTTGATTTTCGTTACACCGGTAAAGTTGTAACGCCAAAGCGACAAAACGCCAGTATTGTTGGCATCCCAAGTGTGCTTTTGAAACTCCTGATAGCGTCCACCATCATACCAATCGGTGCCTCTTGTGGGGATACATGCTTCATCGCTAGAACATTCTGTCGTGAAAAAGACATATTCACACGTGGGATAACAATTGACACCATCGCCTTCAGGAGTGCCCGAACCATAGCCTCTTAATGAGGCATAGGCACCACCTACGATGGTAGACACTTCGCTTTCGTTCTTGCCATAATCATTCATTGAGACCTTATCATAGAGCTGTTCGTTGAGATCGGTGCACGAGATCAAGGCAGAACTAACCAGCAGGGCTACGGAAAGAATATATTGTATTTTCATTGTTTTTACCTATTAATATTCAACTTGCTTAAAAACCAATGTTCACACCCACAGAGAATGTGCGGGGACGTGGATAGGAATTGAAGAATTCTATACCTGGAGAATCGAGCACATTGTCGGGAACTGACACCTCAGGATCCATGCCTTTGTAGCCCGTTATGCAGAAGAGATTCTCACCTGTGACATAAAGACGGAGACGCGAAAGGCCTAACTTTTCAGGATGAGGTAGACTATAACCTAAGGTGATGGCCTGCAAACGGAAGAACGACCCATTCTCAATGAAATAGTCACTAAAGGTGGGATTATCGGTAATGCCGCTCGTCATGAAGTCGTCTAACACATTTTGTGAGGGGAAACGCGTGGGGTCATACATAGCCATGCGTGTGCAATTGAGCACCTTTTGCCCAAACATGCCATAGCCAGAGATGGTTGCATCGAAATCTTTCCAAGTGGCATTGATAGATAAGCCCATATTCCATTTGGGTTGAGCCGACCCTAAATAGCCATTGACAATGTTGCCGTCGGCATCCTTTCAAGGATATATTTGCCGTTTTCATCAATGCCTTCGCAGTGAGGTCCCCAGAAAGTACCAGCTGCATAGCCCTCTTTGATGACCTGAGAATAAAGGTTTGACATGCCTCTTAGGTTATGAAGTGAGCCTGCTTGCAAGCCAACAGCTTGATATTGATCGTTGGATAGCTTGGTAATCTTTTGATGATTATACGACAAACTCATATTGGCATCGAGCGAAAAGTCTTTGTTCTTGAGAATATTCGCACCCAAAGTGAGCTCCACTCCCTTGTTCACCAAGTCGCCAACATTAGCCAACATGGTGCCCACTAAATAAGGAGGTTGTGGCACAGGATAAGTCCAAAGTAGGTCAGAAGTCTTCTTATGATAGAGCTCCAACGTACCTGTTAGTCGGCTAAAGAGTGTGAAATCGATACCCAAGTTCCATTGTTTGGTGCTCTCCCACTTCAAATCAGGATTGGCATTCTGCGCTTGTACATAAGCATTCTTCCACGTTTTGCTGATGGGATCATAATAGGCTGCGCCAGAAGCCGATAGTATCGACAGACTCTTATATTCGCCAATACCATTCTGATTACCCGTAACACCAAAACCAAAGCGTACCTTTAGATTCTCCAACCAGCCCGAAGTGGCTTGCATAAACGGCTCATCGCTGACACGCCATGCCACTGAAACCGAAGGGAACGTGCCCCATTTGTGGTTGTCTCCAAACCGACTTGACCCGTCACGACGCAGCGTTGCCGTAAGCATGTAGCGGTTCATAAAACCATAATTGACGCGACCGAAGAACGAAACCAATGTGGCTTCGGTCTTATAAGAATAGACATCGGTCTGCCGATAATCGGTACCTGCAGCCAAATTGTTATAGCCAAAGGCATTCGTATCGAAACCACTTCGCGTAGAACCAAAACCTTCATTCATATTATTCAAGTAGGAATAGCCACCCATAAGATTAAGATGATGGTCTTTCCAAAGAAGCGATCGTAGGTGAGATAGGCCTCTATCTGCCGATTAGTATAGTCAGCATAAGTGCGTTGTCCCCATCCTTTCTCGCTCATTCCTTCCATTCTGGCATAGGTAGGCTTATACACTCCACCCAAAACGGCATTCTGCTCGTAAGACATATTGGTGGTAGCTTTCAAACCTTCTAAAAGGGTTAGTTCGGCTTTCAAGTAGCCTAAGAAACGATGACGCTTCTTATCGTCGGTGCGATTGGTGTTCAACTCCACAGGATTCTCAGTGTTCGTGCCATTTAATTGCGCATAAGAGCCATCGGGATTCAACACAGGGAAGGTGGGTTGTAGGTTGGTCATGCGCTCAAAAATGCGCGTGTCTATAGGGTGCCAACGGTCGAAGTTCGCATTAATCCCTTCGTCAAAACGCAACCTTCCCTGCCAAGCGGTCTGATAAGCGGTGAGAGATCCTGCCAAACGATTCATGTTATTGCGCTGAATAACGCCCTGGTTGTTGGCATAAGTCACCGACGCACGATAGCCGCTATGCTGCTTACTACTCGAGAAAAGGATGTTGTGTCCATGCGAAATGGCTGTGCGTTCCAACTCCTTTTGCCAATCGGTTGAAGCACCAAAGTCAAGAGCTGTAGCCACATTCCGCTCTCTAACATAAGCACGCCACTGATTGGCTGAGAGTAAATCCATATTCTTTGCCACCGAAGCAAAAGCTACATAACCATTATATTGCACGCTATTTTGTTCGCGATTGCTCTGCCGATTGGTCGTAATGATGATGACTCCGTTAGCTCCTCTGCTACCATAGATGGCTGAAGCCGAAGCATCTTTGAGAATATCCATGCTGACAATCTCAGAGGGTTGCACCGAGTTGAAGTCCACTCCAGCGATACCATCCACCACAACTAATGGGCCATTGCTGGCCGAAAGCGATGTTCCGCCACGCAAACGCAGGCTCGATCCGGCCTCAGGAGCACCGCTACTCTGCACTACAGAGAGCCCTGCTACCTTACCTTGCAGTAGCTGTTCGGTGCTCGTAATGACACCTTTTCGCATATCTTTTGCATTCACCGATGTGATAGCTCCTGTGAGATCGCTCTTGCGCATCGTGCCATATCCCACGCCAACGACCGTTGTTTCGGCTAAAGTCTTTGCGTCTTCCACCAACGTGACACGCATATCTTTTCCAGCTTTCACACGCTGTGTGACATAACCTACATAGGAAATGTCGAGCAAAGCACCTGCAGAGCAAGCCACTTTAAAGTGCCCATCCATATCAGTTACGCTTCCTCCTGTTCCATTTACCACTTTCACATTAGCACCTATCAAGGGCTCTTGATGGTCATCCAACACTGTTCCTGCAGCCATAAATGACTGTGCTTGTGCCCATTGGCTCACGAACAGCAACATCAGGACAACTGCAATGTGCTGTATTTTGATTGTTTGAATGTATTTCATAGGGTTTCAGTATGATGTTACTTCATTGGTTAAACCTTTTATTTACTACTCATTTATCGGGTGTAAGCAAAGGAATCGTGGTATCAACAAGTGTCACACCATGCACATTTTTCACGACAAGCTGCAACTGTGTAGCGGTAACACCTTTCAATTCCTTTTGCAAATTTACCGTCGCCTGCCGCTTATCGCGCACACCTTCCATCACACCTGTGATGGTTTTTCCGCCAGCAGTGAGGATATAAGTGAGGTCGCCCGCCGTGCGTTCATTATATTCTCGCGTGATGGTCAGGATGTCTTCTTGCGAGATACGCGTGGGGAAGAGCGAGAAAACGGGGTCGGGATAGGGCACAGCCTGACCTGCTTTTTGCAGCTGATCGCCACTGTTCACGCCCCATTGATTGGCACCTGCCGCATCTCTAATAACCTTTACAACTAAATAAGTCATGTTGTCCAACTCAAAAGCCGCACGCTTATCAGGGTCAGACAAGTCGGTATTGATGATTGCACCACCATCACCTGGGTTGGTAGAATAGTAGTCAACGGGCACACCTACCTGCCAAGCATAAAGCCCATTCGACAGCTTTTTCACTTCAACCTTTTGCAAACAAGCGGGCCGCCACACGTCAAGTGATTGCATAATGGCCCAGTTATTAAGACCCGAATGCACACCAAACTGCACAAAATCGGCATCTGTTGCCAACTCAGTTAGCGTGCGACCACCCAACTTATACACGTCGGGATTGAAGAGAACGGTCAATGGTTCGTCCAACGTAAACTTCTCTGTGAAGCCCTAGATTTACGACCTGAATAGAACATAAATCCCTTTCCGCTCTCTTTGAACGCTTTAAATTCCGAACGACTATCAGGAGCTTGGAACACAGAACTCCACTTACTGCCATCCTTTGTCTTCAACCTCGACCAGAAACCTGGCCAATCATCCGATTCAAAAGCTTCTTTATTGGTATGAAAATACTGCGTGGGTATCATCTTTTTGCAATAGATGTTATTACCCAAATAGGTTAGTTTGGCAAACGCAGAAGAGTTTCCTCCGTTGCCAGCATCAGGCTCTGTGGGTGTCCATGCCCACAAATAAAGGTCCACACCCTCGGGAAATTGCACATCGGTCATGTCGTAATAAAACGTCACTTCCTCATCACAAGTAAATACAGCAGGCACTGTCCACACCTTAGGAACACCCAAATCGGTCTCTTCTGCCCACGTCATGAGGGGACATAATAGTCCCAACAAGGTCACGATATAATAGTTTAATTTTTTCATGTTGTGTTGTTTTATTGTTGTTTAGACAATCTCCTCCTATATATATAAGGTGGAAATCACATGCTTTTTACTTATTCGGCCTGCGTTAAGTTATAACTATATGACACAAAAGGTTTATCGTTCACCTTACGAATGAGCTTAAAAGCCAACGTTTTAGTCGCACCAGGCACACTCGAAATCGTGAGTTGTTTCGAAGCATCACTGCCCTTTAGCGTGAGATTAACCGCCTCGCCATCCGACTTATAGAACGGACTGTCGAGCGTCCATGTGCCTTTCACGGGCAACAACTCGGGAGCTTCACCATCAATAGTGAAAGCCGACGGAGCGCCAGTGGCGTCACAATCTAAATGAATCACAAAGGTATCAAAATCCAACAGATTGGTCAAAGTCATGGTTTTCGCATTACTTTCGTCCGTTTGTACCATCGAATTTAACACCCATTTCCCACCGATCTTCTCATAGAGTCGAATCGGTTCAGTGTAACTACCATCCTCAATGGTGTTACAACCACTTAGTCCCATCAAGGCAACGATGCCCAACAATAGTGACCTTGCTTTTACTTTCTTAGTGCTCATAGCTAAAAATATCAAAAATAGACATTTAAGTTTGGTAACCACAAAGATAGTAAAAAATGCAAAGGGTTGCTCCCTTCATCACAAAAAGTATAAACAAAAAAAGTTCTATCAAATCATAACTATTTAATAATCAGTACTAAATTATTTCTCGACAGCCCATTTTGTATTATGCTTTTATCAATAATCTTTGGAGGAAAACTAAGGTTAAGGTGTGCCATTACACATAAACACGATTATAATGAACCCTATTATTGTGAATAATGAAAGCTATTGTCAATTTACAATGAACGCAATCACGTGCCCACTTCCGCCGCAGTTGCATTTTCATCAACCTGGGATTACCAACGAAAAAAGATCACAATGGGGAAAGATGCACAGGGAAAGCAAACCCAAAAAGGGGATGGTATGTTTGCAAATCGAACACCCTTCGCCAAGCATCAACCAACGGATAGCGACCAAATAACGCCCACTCGGCACAGAAAAATAGGTGAGCCTTCTGCGCACGCACCTAAAAAGAATGGAGCAGCTCGGCTGGGTTGCTCCATTTATCGTGGGGGTTATCGATTCAATTTCCACGTCACCCCGTCCTTCGTATCTTTCACTTCGAAGCCCGCATTGGCTAAAGCATCGCGAATTTTGTCGCTCGTTGCCCAGTCTTTATCGGCCTTAGCCTTGGCACGAAGATCAAGAACCATGTCGACAACCTCACCAAAAGCCTGCTCGCGCGCATCGTTGTTGTTGCCTTTTTCTGCCTTCAAGCCCAACAAGTCAAATGCAAACAGCTCGAAAATGGCTTTGAGTTCGGCCAAGCAATCGGCACAGATGGTGGCCTGATGAGCCAAGAGATTGTTCACAAGGTGGGCCGCGTCGAAAAGATAACTGATGACCAACGGTGTCTGAAGGTCGTCGTTCATCGCATCATAGCAACGCTGTTTCAACGCCGAAACAAAAGTTTTCGTCGCCTCATCGCAGGCCGAAGCCACCGGCACACGCGCCAAATCGTCGTAGGCATTCATCAACTTTTCATAACCCTTTTGCGCGGCTTGCAGGGCATCATTGCTGAAATCCACCGTCCCACGATAGTGGGCTGAGAGGATAAAGAAGCGAATGGTCATGGGCGAATAGGCCTGCGAAAGGCTCTCATGTGCCCCAGTAAAGAACTGTTCGAGCGTGATGAAATTGCCCAAACTCTTGCCCATTTTCTGCCCATTGATGGTAATCATGTTGTTGTGCATCCAATATTTCACCATCGGTTCGCCCTGACTCGCCACAGCTTGTGCTATCTCGCACTCGTGATGGGGGAAGATAAGGTCCATGCCTCCGCCATGAATATCGAAATGGTCGCCTAAATATTTGCGCCCCATGGCCGTGCATTCGCAGTGCCATCCGGGGAACCCCATGCTCCAAGGGCTGGGCCATCGCATGATATGTTCGGCCGAAGCGCGCTTCCATAAAGCGAAATCAGCCTGGTTGCGCTTCTCACCCACGCCCTGAAGTTCGCGCGAATGGTTGATAATATCGTGAAGATTGCGCCCCGAAAGCACGCCATAGCGATGATCTTTATCATATTTCACAACATCAAAGTAAACGCTCCCATGGCTTTCATAGGCGTAGCCATTGTCTAAAATCTGCTGCACCAACTCCTCTTGTTCGATGACATGCCCTGTGGCATGCGGCTCTATTGAGGGGCGAAGCACATTCAAAGCGTCCATCGCATCGTGATAACGGTTGGTATAGAACTGCGCAATCTCCATTGGTTCCAATTGCTCTAAACGAGCTTTCTTTTCAATCTTGTCGTCACCCTCGTCGGCATCGTGTTCCAAATGCCCCACATCGGTGATGTTACGCACATAACGCACCTGATAACCTTGGTGCTTAAGATAGCGGAAAAGCACATCAAAGGTGATGGCAGGGCGTGCATGTCCCAAGTGGGGGTCGCCATAAACCGTTGGCCCACACACATACATCCCCACGTGGGGAGCATGCAAGGGCTTAAACAACTCTTTGCGACGGGTGAGTGTATTGTAAATTAAAAAGTTCTGTTCCATGCTTTTTCTCTTGTCTCTATATTCTTTTTCGTTCCTCAAAACCAACGTTTCCGCGTCCTGATGGGGCACTTGGTCTGCACCAATTCAAGTCCAGTGCCCTGCGGAAACATTTGCTGTTGCAAAGGTACTGAAAAAGGAAAGACTTTCAAAATAAAACGCTACGGAAATGAAACGCCGCACCGAAAAACAGGCTGTCCCAACGATTGCAATGCCCATCAAGAGCCGATGCGCTGCGCCTGTGCCATGCACCGACGGCAAAGGCTACGCCATCATGGGCTCATGGTGGTGCAACCCCAGCTGCCCCATGCACCACAAACCATTGCCCAGCAAGCCGCATGGCTATTGAATGAGACAACAGCCGTCACTCCTTACGACACCTATCACCTTATCGCCTGGCCAATATCATAAACTCATATCATAGAGATTGCCCAACAATCACCATGCTTTTGCACCGAAAAATGGTGCACATTACCCACTGATTTGCACCACTTTTCTCCCTCCTCAACTACGCCTCAACAGAAAAAACGAGCCTAAAAATTGGTGCTCTACCATAAAAAACCTATCTTTGCAAAACAATCGTTAGAAGCGTTATAACATGAATCAACTGAAAAAAGATTTTGCATCGAAACTCTTAAAGGTGCAAGCCATCAAGCTACAACCCGCAAATCCCTTCACATGGGCATCGGGTTGGCATTCGCCTATCTATTGCGACAACCGCAAAGCGCTCTCGTTTCCCCAGCTCAGAAGTTATGTAAAGCTGGAACTGGTGCATGCCATCCTGGCGCAATATCCTCAGGTTGAGGCCATTGCCGGCGTGGCAACGGGTGCCATTGCGCAAGGAGCTTTGGTGGCCGAAGAGCTGCATTTGCCCTTTGTCTATGTGCGCTCAAAACCTAAAGACCATGGTTTGGCCAACCTCATCGAAGGCGAATTGCCCGCAGGAGCAAAGGTGGTGGTGGTAGAAGACCTCATCTCGACGGGCGGAAGCAGCTTGAAAGCCGTGGAAGCCTTGCGTCAACAGGGGGCCGAGGTGTTGGGCATGGTGGCCAGCTTCACCTATGGTTTCCCCGTAGCCGAGCAGGCTTTCAGCGAGGCTCACGTGGCACTGACCACGCTAACCGACTACGAACATGTGATTGAAGAGGCACGGGCCACGGGCTATATCCGCGAAGAAGAGGTGGCGTTGTTGCAGCAATGGCGCAAAGATCCAGCTCATTGGAACGTGTAACACCCGCTTTTCCCCAAAACACCTGCGTGGCTTTGATGCCAAGGCAGCATGTAAGCATAAGAAAAGATGACAACATTTGAAAGTACAGTTCGACAGATAAACTACCCCCAACAGCAAGTTTTCAACATGCTGAGCGACTTAACCAACATCGAAAAGGTGCGCGACAAGTTGCCCGAAGACAAGATAAAAGACTTGCATTTCGATGCCGACACGCTGTCGGTGCATACGCCTGTGGGCGACATCAAAATGCGCATTGTGGAACGCGAAGTGCCCAAAACCATCAAGTTTGCCAGCGAAGAGAGCATGGTGTCGTTCAATTTCTGGATTCAGTTGGTAGCGGTCGATGCGCAAACCAGCAAGATGAAGCTCACCATCAAGGCCGACCTCAACCCTTTTATCAAAGGTATGGTGGCCAAACCGCTGCAAGAAGGAATCGAAAAGATTGCCGATGTGTTGCAGCTCATCCACTATGAATAGGCGCATAGAGCAATCTTTCAGGTTGCTCTTCATCGGTCTTTCGGCGCTGTTGTGGGCAGCATGCGGCCCCGTGGAGAACGAATTTAGCAGCGAACGCATCTTTTTTTGTGTTCGATAATGGTCTGCACCACAACGCCGCTTTGGCCGAAGCCATGGTGCCCAACAGTGGCATTTTCTGCACCATCCGCCAGCAGATGCAAGGCAGAGTGAATCAATATGTGTGCCAAAACACGGCCGGTCGCACGACAGCCACTCCCCTTTCGGCCGTCGATTTGCAACGCACCCACATGTTAGGCCTTAACAACGGACTCATTGTGGGCTATGGCAACCTCAACGATCCACCCACATTTTATGCCTACGACCGCGAGTGTCCCAACTGCTTTAACCCACAAACAATCCCGCTAAGAAGTCGCCCTTTGCGCCTTGAGGCAGGCGGATTGGGCACCTGTGACGTATGCCATCGACAATATAGCCTCAACAACAATGGCCTGATTGTGCAAGGCGAAAAAGGCAAAAAGCTTACCCGTTACCGCGCCAACACCACCGGCCCCTATGGTGTTTTGTCGGTGAATTGAGGGCGATTTCCCTTTCGTAACCTCTCCTTTGTCAAGAAAATTATCCTATCTTATGGATAAAATAGAAGGAAAAAGATAGATGCATCCATCCATCCTTTTCATCAATTAAGAAGAAAAACAGTTATGTATGTCGTATTTCCCATACTATTTAGTCATCATCATAGCGATAGTTGCTTCGAAACGTAGCCACAAGATTCCCATCTTGATAGGGCGACAAGGTGAAATGGAAGTGCATAATATCCTCATGCAACTACCCGATGAATACTATCTATTAGAAGATATCATTCTAAAAACACCACGTGGCACAACACAAATTGACCATATTGTGGTTTCAAAACATGCGATATTTGCCATTGAAACGAAGAATTATCGTGGACAAATCTATGGAAATGAGAATCAAATCAATTGGAAACAGGTGATTGTGAGCGACGTAACTTATCCTAAAAAACCTTGGAAGACCTATACTTATGTCACTAAGAATTTATTTTATAATCCCATAAAGCAAGCCATTAGCCACACCTATGCCATCAAAGAATATACAAAAGAATGGCCTTATTTAAAAGTAATACCCATCGTTGTATTCATGGATAATGCTGATATCAGCAAAATTTCAACCACACACCATGTTATTTATGATGCCGATTTGCTCACAACCATCGCTGCATATAAGGCAATCTATGCCACTGATAATGATGTTGTAACGATTTTTAAACGCTTAGCGGAACACAATCTCCAAGCAACGATAAAACCAAAGGCGCATATTAAAAGCGTACAAGCAGCCAGATTGGAGACCAACCGCAAAATACAATCTGGGATATGTCCGCACTGCGGAGGCACACTCACACAAAGAACTGGTCGGTATGGCACCTTTTTATGGATGTTCAAACTATCCCAAATGCAAGTTTACTTACAATGATTAAACATCTCTTTCGCCCTAAAATGAACAACAACAAAATAAATGAATTGGAAGGATTGATGCTAACGCATCTATAAAAGAACATTGTGCGCCAACAAAGAACACCTCGTTTATCACCGCTCTACATACAAGAATAGCATCACCATAAGCGCTAATGGCTTAGTTTTTATTTTGCTTTTCCTACTTTTTATTGTAATTTTGCAACAGAATTCGAATTTTGTTATTTCCTATTTTATGAATATTGAGAACGAAATATGCAGTTCCGTCATCCGCGTTGTGAAGGAACTTTATGGTCAAGAAGTGGCCCCTTCACTCGTACAACTGCAGAAAACACGTAGTAATTTCGAAGGAAACTTCACGTTGGTGGTGTTCCCTTTCTTGAAAATATCAAAGAAAAAACCCGAAGAAACGGCTCAAGAGATGGGCGAAGCACTGCAGAAAACGTGCAAAGCCGTGGCCAAATTCAACGTGGTGAAAGGCTTTTTAAACCTCGTTGTGGCACACGAAGCGTGGGTAAGTCTGCTGAATGACATCCACCTCGACGCACATTTTGGCGAACAACAGGCCGACAGTCATTCGCCTTTGGTGATGATTGAATACAGTTCGCCCAACACAAACAAACCCCTTCACTTAGGACATGTGCGCAATAACCTCCTGGGTTGGTCGTTAGCACAAATCATGCAAGCCAATGGAAACCGCGTGGTGAAGACCAATATCGTGAACGATCGCGGCATACACATCTGCAAATCGATGCTCGCTTGGCTTAAATATGGCGACGGAATCACACCCGAAAAGGCCGGAAAGAAGGGCGACCATCTCATCGGCGACTTCTATGTGGCCTTCGATAAGCATTACAAAGCTGAGTGCGAAGCGCTGCAAAAAGAGTATGTTGCAGCAGGCATGAGCGAAGAAGCTGCGGCAGAAAAAGCCAAAAACGAGGCGCCTTTGATGAAAGAAGCACGCCAGATGCTCGTGAAATGGGAGCAGAACGACCCTGAAATTCGTGCACTCTGGGCACGCATGAATAACTGGGTTTACGCCGGATTCGACGAAACCTACAAGGCTTTGGGCGTGGGTTTCGACAAGATCTACTACGAATCACAAACCTATCTCGAAGGAAAGAAGAAGGTAGAAGAGGGACTTTCCAAAGGATTGTTCTTTAGAAAAGACGATAATAGCGTGTGGGCCGACCTCACAAACGAGGGCTTAGACCAGAAATTATTGCTGCGTAGCGACGGCACTTCGGTCTACATGACGCAAGACATCGGCACGGCTGAGATGCGCTTTAAGGACTATCCCATCGACAAAATGATTTATGTGGTGGGCAATGAGCAAAACTATCATTTCCAAGTGCTGTCGATTTTGCTCGATCGATTGGGCTTCAAATGGGGCAAAGAGCTGGTGCATTTCTCCTATGGCATGGTGGAATTGCCCAACGGAAAGATGAAAAGCCGCGAAGGAACGGTGGTTGATGCCGACGAACTCATTGCGACCATGGTTAGCGATGCACGCCGAATGAGCGACGAGTTGGGCAAATTCCACGACATGAGCGAGGACGAAAAGCAGCGCATTGCACGCATCGTGGGCCTCGGAGCCTTGAAATATTTCATTCTGAAAGTGGATGCACGCAAGAACATGTTGTTTAATCCTGAGGAGAGTATCGACTTCAATGGCAACACAGGACCATTCATTCAATACACCTATGCGCGCATCCGTTCCATCCTAAGAAAGGCCGAAAACGAGGCCATCCACGTGCCTACGCAGCTTGATGCGCATGCTCCGCTGAACGAAAAAGAGATTGAACTCATCCAAAAGATGAATGAATATGCCGCCGTTGTGGCACAGGCCGGCAAGGATTATAGCCCCAGTGGCATCGCCAACTACTGCTATGAGCTGACAAAAGACTTCAATCAGTTCTATCATGATTATAGCATTTGAATGCCGACACGCCCGAAGAGAAGACCACTCGCTTGGTGTTGGCGCAGAATGTAGCAAAGATTTTGAAGAACGGCATGGCGCTTTTGGGCATCGAAGTGCCCGAGAGAATGTAACCTTTCGGCATGCTTATGGCCAAAAAGTCAACCCTTTCCAACCCGCCTAACTGGCGAAATGATACGGTTCTTCCACTCCCTGCCGAGGTGAAAGCCATGGCTTGGGCGGTGGATGCAGCCTGTTCGGGCAACCCAGGCCCCATGGAATACCGGGCAATTGATTTGCAAACGGGTGCCGAAGTGTTCCATTTCGGCCCCACGCATGGCACCAACAACATCGGCGAATTCTTAGCCATCGTGCACGCGTTGGCCTTGCTCGACAAGCAACACGATACTGAACGCGTCGTTTATTCGGACAGCTATAACGCCATTCTGTGGGTGCACAACAAGAAATGCAAAACAAAATTGGCACGCAATCCGCAAACCGAAGGGCTCTATCAAATTGTGGAACGTGCCGAGAAATGGCTGCAAACCCACCCCGTCACCACCCCCGTTCTGAAGTGGGAAACGAAGAAATGGGGCGAAGTGCCTGCCGATTTCGGCCGAAAGAAATAGGCCATCGCACCACCATTGCAATCGCAACCTTTGGCAGGAGCAGTGCCCCTTTCATCTCTTCTTATGGATTTTCTTTCAAATATTCATCCTATTTATCCATTGACATGCAAACAACCCTTCAACACATCATCACCAAAATGGCAGGACCAGGCATGCGTTTGCTGCTCGCTCCCATCTGTTTGTTCACCGCTTGTGGCACACAAGCGCAGGAAAAAATCTTTCAACCCACCCCACACTACCAGCAACGTGTGGCCGAGTTTGATGCCCATCCTGCCGTGAAAGCCCACTCCATCGTGATGCTCGGCAACAGTTTGACCGAGAATGGCGGCGATTGGAACGCCCGATTGCACACGCAAAACGTGGTCAACTATGGCATCATTGGCGACGACACCGAAGGCATGTTCCACCGCCTGCAGCAGATAACGCCCCATCATCCGCGCGCCATCTTCCTGCTTTGTGGCGTCAACGACCTCAGCCATCAGCTCTCAGCACGAGAGGTTTTCGACCGCGTAACGCAGCTCATCGAGACCCTTCGCCGGCAAACCCCGCAGACCACGCTCTACATCCAAAGTCTCTTGCCCATCAATGAAGACTTTCAACGTTGGAAAACACTCAACGGGAAAACCAACGATATCCCCGCCATCAACCGCCTGTTGAAGACCTATTGCCAGGCAAAAGGCCTCACCTTTATCGACATCTACCCCCACATGGTGGAACCCGGGACGGCGAAATTGGAACCTACCAACAGCACCGACGGTCTGCATCTGTCGAGAAAAGGCTATCAGATTTGGGCAGAAGTGTTGCGCCCCTACGCACAAAAAGAGGATAAGGCAGCCACGAAACAGCGCTAATCGCCCATAGCCGCAACACCCATCATCAGCAGATAGGCTCCAAGAAGCATATCTGCTGATGACTTTTTGATGCCATTTTGCAGTATAATCCCGCGCACTCTTTGATGCCATTTGCACCACTTTTTCGCACAAAACAGTCCACTTTCCCCGCAGCAAGGAGCCCCTTTTTCTCCTTATAAATGATGATTGCGCGCAAAAAGAAAAAGCTGTAACTTTGCAAATACATATTAACAAAGCACCTTTATGAAATTTTCGTTCTTTCTTTTTGCCGCCATCCTCCCCTTAAAAGGGCTCGCAGAAACGGCCGATTCAACAATTGCGCAGCACCACACCTTAGAAGAAGTAGTGGTGAGAGGGTTTAAACAAGACAACCTAAGCAAAGCTCCCTTGGCGGTATCCGTGGCAGGAAGCACCTTCTTGCAACGCAATGAGCTCAACGGCCTGCGCGACATGAGCAGCGTGTTCCCCAACCTTTTCATCGCCGATTATGGCGCACGCCAAAACACCCCCATCTACATTCGCGGCATAGGTTCAAAAAACCAACGCACCATCGGTGGGCTTATATGTCGACGGAATGCCCTATTTTGAGCGGTCGGTTGTCGACATGGATATTGCCGGAATCAGCGGTATTGAGGTGCTTCGCGGTCCACAAGGCACGCTTTATGGACGCAATTCCACTGGCGGACTCATCAACCTCTACACCTATTCGCCGCTGGATTATCAAAACACCATGGCCAAAATCAGCTATGGTTCGCGCAACGATTTGCGCCTCGGCGTGAACCATTATCAAAAAATTTCGTCGCGCTTGGGCATCAATGTGGCAGCCAATTACCACCACAACGATGGCTTTTTCCGCAACCTTTATACGGGAGAGAAGGCCGACAACCTGCAAAGTGCCAATGCCAAAGTGGGACTTGCCTGGCAAGCCACACCGCTTTGGACGATGCGTCTCAACGCACTTTTCGACCATTCCACGCAGGGTGGCTATCCATATGGCCTCTATCATGCAACCGATAACACCGCCGATGCCGTGAATTACAATCGTCCCGGCTATTATCGTCGCAATCTTTTCACGGCTGGAATGAATTGGCTCTACAAAGGAAATGCGGTGCATTTCAACAGCCAGACATCGGTTCAGCTGAGTAAAGACAAGCAACAGATTGACCAAGATTTCACACCGCGCGACCTGTTTTTCACGATAACGGGCTTAAAACAAACGCTCGTGAGCCAGGAGTTCACGCTGCGTTCGGCCAAAGACAACAGCCGTTACCACTGGATGGTGGGCGCTTTTGGCTTCTATCAACGGCTCAACAATGCCATTGAGACGCAATTCTTCACCCCCAATTATGCCACACCTAAGTTCTATCATAACCCCACTTGGGGCGGCGCACTCTACCATCAGTCGGCCTATGACCTGACAAAGCGTTGCGCGTGGCGGTGGGATTGCGCTATGATTACGAGCGGGTGGCGCAAGATTATGAAGCCAACAAATACACGTTGACCACAGGATGGAGCAGCCTGGTGCGCACAGCGGCGTTCAACGATCACACACATTTCAGCCAAATCACGCCGAAATTCACCATCAGCCAGCAACTGAGTACCGACAAAATGGTTTATGCCTCGGTGGCAAGAGGCTACAAAGCAGGCGGTTACAACGTCACTTCGACCACCACAACGCTGCCGGCTTACGACCCAGAATACAACTGGAACTACGAGATTGGTGCCAAAGTTGGCCTTCCTACAGGGCAGACTTCAAACCGAGATGAGCCTGTTTTACATCGATTGGAAGCATCAACAAGTCACCACAACCGTGCCGGGATTGGGCAACATCATCAACAATGCGGGCCATTCTGACAGCAAAGGGTTTGAGCTTTCGGCCACCTATCGTCCCCTCATGGGCTTAGAATTGCAGGCCAATTACGGCTACACCTACGCCCGATTTCTGCGCTACGAGAAGAGCGCCACAGTGAATTTCACAGGCAACATGCTGCCCATGGTGCCCCGACAGACCATGGCTTTCGCGGCCACCTACACCTTTTTCAACATCATGGGCTTAGACAAACTCATGCTGAATGCCGCACTCACGGGCACAGGAAAGATTTATTGGACCGAGAACAACCAACTGAAACAGCCGTCTTACGCACTGCTCAACCTGAAGATTGCAGCCACAAAAGGACGCTTCACGTGGGAGCTTTGGAGCAAAAACACCACCAACACGCACTACATGAGCTATGCCTTTGCCTCGTCTGCCCTGTATGCTCAGCGCGGAAAACCCTTCATGGTGGGCACTTCTATCCTCTTTAAACTCAACCCATAACAATGGAACAGCAAGAAGAAATCAGCGAATATTCCTCGCAGAAGGTAGGCTACCTGTCTACCTTCTTCTGCCTTTATCTTGCCCAAGCCGTGCCGATGAGTTTCTTTACCACGGCTCTTCAAGTTATTTTGCGCGAGCAAGCGGTGCCCCTTTCGCTCATTGGTTTGCTGCAAATCGTGAAACTTCCGTGGATTTTAAAGGTGTTTGGTCGCCTGCTATCGACCGACATTGCCACACGGTTGGAGATTATAAACGTACGATTATCGGTGCGGAAATCGTGTATGCCTTGTTGATTTTGGTGACAAGCCTCTTTGATTTGCACACCATTCTGCCCCTCTCCTTCCACCTGCTCATCGTGCTTATCCTTCTTGCTTTGGCAGCTTCGGCCACACAAGATATCGCCACCGACGCCTTGGCCATACGCACTTCGGCGCCTCATCAACGCGGATTGCTCAACAGCATGCAGTCGATGGGCAGCTTTGGTGGTAGTCTTTTGGGCAGCGGAGTGCTCTTGATGGTGCTCCATTCTTATGGTTGGAACCGCGTAACCCAGTGCTTAAGTCTGTTTGTTCTCATCGCCATGGTTCCGCTATGGCTGCATAAAAAGCTCCGGTTTCAGCAAGAACGACCAGCCAAACAGCGGGCCACTTGGAAAGACTTCGGGCATTTTTTCACCCAAAAAGGCATTAGCCGGCAGCTCATTTTCCTTGTGCTCTACTACACAGGCATCATCGGTATCATGTCAATGCTCAAGCCGTTTATGGTCGATTTGGGCTACTCGATGAAAGAAATTGGCTTTCTTTGTGGCATAGTGGGCATTGGTTCGGCTTTCATCATGGCCTATCCTGCGGGGTTGCTGGTGCGCCGTTGGGGGGTGCAACGCATGCGCATCGTCTTCGCTTTCGTGATGTTTTTGGCCACCCTTGCCTTCGTTTGGCTCGCCATGAACCGTCCTTCTACCCCCGTGTTAACCGCTGCTATCATCGTGCTTTGGGGCAGTTACGGCATGGGGACAGTAGTGGTTTACACCTCATCGATGCAACATGTGCGCACAGGACGTGAGGGAACTGACTTCACGATCCAAACAGTTATCACCCATCTCATGGGCATTCTCATTGCCATCGTGGCCGGTTTAATAGCTCATTACGCGGGCTACACGGGCATGTTTGCCGTGCAGAGTGGCCTCGCTTTGGGCTCTTTTCTTTACACGTTGCACCTGTATAAAACAGCAAAACAACAATGAACGAAACGCTTTTCAAGAAATATAATGTGCCCGTTCCACGCTATACGAGCTATCCTACGGCCAATGAATTTGAGCCTTTCGATGCCCCTCGCTATCTGAAAGCCGTTGAAACGTCGAACGATGCCGCAGCCGATAACATCTCTTTCTATATCCATGTGCCTTTTTGCAGGCATCTTTGCCACTATTGTGGCTGCAATTCGGTGGCCATGGCACAGCCCAAACGCATTGAAGAATATTTTGAAACGCTGCACAAAGAGATTGACTTGCTGCTGCCGCATCTGCGAAAAGACCGCCGCATCAGTCAGATTCATTATGGTGGAGGCAGCCCTTCTTCCATGCCGTTGGCGCTCATTCGTGGCATCAACGAGCACCTGTTGTCGGCCTTTTCAACCATCGACAAACCCGAAATTGCCATCGAATGCCATCCCGGCTATCTCGAATCCAACGATTGGCAATACTTGTTGGACAGCGGATTTAACCGCTTTAGCCTCGGCATTCAGGATTTTAACACCGACGTTCTGCGCACCGTGAACCGGCGACCGAGCCTGCTTCCCGTGGCCGACATCATGGAAATTCTGCGCAAAGGTGGTACAAAAGTCAACTTCGACTTTATCTATGGCCTGCCAAAACAAACCACAACGGAGTTTGTTTCGACCATCCAAACGGCCATTTCGCTGCTTCCCGATCGCTTAGTAACGTTCAGTTACGCCCATCTTCCAAGCCTTTTCAAGCGGCAAATGATTTTAGAAAAAGCGGGACTTCCGCTGCAACCGAGAAGTTAAAGATGTTTGAAGAAGCCTCGAAAATGCTGCAATCGGCAGGCTATGTGCCCATCGGTATGGACCATTTCGTGCTGCCCGACGACGATTTGAATGTGGCTTTGCAGCACCACACCCTACATCGTAACTTCCAAGGCTATTGCCCTCGCCGCATCACCGCGCAGGTTTACGCCTTCGGTGTGTCGGGCATCAGCCAGCTGGATGCCGCCTATGCGCAGAACACCAAGGATATTTCGGTTTACATGGCGCAAGTGAATGTCGGCCAATTGCCCATCCAACGAGGCTATGGCCTTAGCGCCTTGGCAGCGCATTACACGGGAAGTGATTGAATGTATCATGTGCAACAATGCCATCAACTGGCACGACATGGCGCAGCGTTTGCATGTTTCGGTCGACGAAATCAAGCAGGCTATCCACTACAACGAAGCCGAATTGCAGACCCTGCAAGCCGATGGTTTGATTGCTTACGATGCCGATTCGGTGGTTATCAGACCCGATGGGCTGCCCTTTGTGCGCAATGTGGCTGCCGCCTTCGACCCGATGATGCGCCATAACCATCGGCTTTTTTCCAAACCTGTCTAACATTTTTATGTTTAAAACAATGCAAAACGAGAAGCAATCCCCAATAGATGTCATCGTCATCGGTGCTGGACTCACCGGCTTAACCACTGCACACACACTCAAAAAACGCGGCAAGTCGGTCGTAGTGGTGGAGAAAAAGAACCGCATTGGCGGCCAAATTCAAACCCACCAGCAAGGCGATTTCACCTTTGAGAGTGGCCCAAACACGGGCATTGTGAGCTATCCTGAGGTGGCAGAGCTATTTCAAGACCTCGAAAAATGGGGGTGTCAGCTCGAAGAAGCGCACGAAGAAGCGCGACAACGTTGGATTTGGAAGGGCACGAAATTTCATGCCCTACCTGCTAATCCCATAGCCGCTTTGCGCACACCGCTCTTCACTTGGCACGACAAGTGGGGCATTTTGCGCGAACCTTTCCGCCCAAAAGGCACCAATCCCAACGAGGATGTGGCGACAATGGTGGTGCGACGATTGGGCAAAAGCTATTTAGATTATGCCGTAGACCCTTTCATTTCGGGCGTCTATGCAGGCGATCCCCACACGCTCATCACGCGGTTTGCCCTGCCAAAGCTTTACAACTTAGAGCAAAACTATGGCAGTTTCATTCGTGGTGCCATCGCTAAAAGCAAAGAAAAGAAAAGCCATCGCGACCGATTGGCTACGAAAAAGGTGTTTTCTGCAGTAGGAGGATTGCAGCATTTGGTTGATGCTTTGGCACAATCTGTAGGTCATGAGCACATCATCTTGCAGGCAAACAACGTGATTGTCACGCCCATTGATGGCCAATGGCAGGTGGACTACACCACCACAGCGGGCGAAAAGGTGAGCCTTCGCTGCCGAAAAGTCATCACAACGGTGGGGGCTTACGCACTGAAAGCCATGCTTCCGTTTGTTAAAGACAGCGACATGGCACCGATTTCTGCGCTGCGTTATGCGCCTATTGTGCAGGCCAGTGTAGGCTTTTCGGATGCACATGGCATTGAAAACAAGGCTTTTGGTGGGCTTATTCCCTCGTGCGAACGACAACAACTCTTGGGCATACTCTTCCCTTCAGCCTGTTTTTCAAGGCGTTGTCCAGCGCAAGGTGCCCTCTTTTCGTTCTTCCTTGGAGGGTTGAAACACGCTGAAATGTTGGATAAGACCGACGATGAACTGCGCGAAATCATCATGAAAGCCTTGCCTATGATGCTTGGTTTTCCTCATGATGTGCAACCCGATAGAATACAATTCTTCCGCCATGCGCGTGCCATTCCACAGTATGAGCTGTCGAGTGGCGACCGTTTTGCCGCCGTAGCGCGCATAGAACAGGCACATCCCGGCCTGATTATTGGCGGCAATCTGCGCGATGGCATCGGCATGGCCGACCGCATTCGTCAGGCCGTACGCATGGGGATGCAAGGCGATTGAGCAGATTTTGCAGCATCATTCCCCACGAACAAGCCCAAAAGGCATGCCATAAAAATAAAAAAAAGCGCACGCTCCATCACGGAGCATGCGCTTCACATTTGTATGACTAAAACTTAACCTTTTAAAAAACTCATTTCATTATCATCCACTTAAGAATGGGACTCATGCTAAATTCATACTCCATATCACCATAATGAATGCGATAAGGCTCTAAAGGAAGAAGTCCCCAACTGTTCGTTCCGCCCACACCTGCCTGACGATAATCAATGCAAACGTTGGTATAGGGCGATTTTTTCACCTGATAACTGTGGCGCTGATGCTTCTCAAGTCCCTCATCAAGGTCATCGATAGCATAGTGAAGTGCCGACATTCCAATCGATTTTGTGTGGGGAATGAAGCGCAAGCCGACGCCACCAGCATGGGTTTGATCCCACCATTGCACATCTTGTTTGCTGCCAGTTTCCTGTGGTCGGATGTAAGGGAAGAACTGGTTGTCAGCCGTTTGATTGTAAATGCCGATGCGTTCTGACTGCTTTCGGTCGCTATAATTCTCTATAGGACCGCGTCCGAAATACCGAATGTTGCCCATTTCGTAAGGCATTTGCAGCACCATACCAAAGCGAAGCATGTCGCTTACCTTGGCTGTTGGGTCGGTCTTCATCGCCATGTTGACAACGATTGTGCCGTCCGTTTGCAAACGATAGGTAAGCGAAAGCTTAGCTTTCACTGCCGGCATATCGTAGGAAGCCATCACGATGGCACCTTCTTTGGTGTTCTTTCCTTTCACAATGCCTGGCGTAATGCTTTCCAATTTCAATTCGGGATGATGCCAAGCGGCCATCTTCTGGGGTGCACCAAAGCCCATATCGTTGTCGGTTACAGCGCGCCAGAAGTTGGGTTTCAGCGCACCTTGCTCGCCAATGAAATTCGTTCCATCGACAACATACTGCGTCATCCAACCCGTTTGTGCATCGAAGGCCACGCGGACATTGCCACCTTGCAACACAATTTGGCTTGGTGTGCGCTGCAATTTATACTTGATGCCCTCTGCATTGGCCAGTGTTGACGGCGTGTAGTGATGCGGAAGTTCAAATTGTTGATGCGCCATCGAAAGGCCTTTCTCTAACAAAGGCTCAGCCGTTTTGAGCTGATAATCGACATTCAGATAGGCAAAATGGTCGCGTTGTGCATCGATAGGCAACTGAATCTCAGCGGTTTGTTGTGGCAAAACATCTAAGTTCTCCACCACACCCTGCTTGCATTCGTTACCATCAGCACCCAAGCAGTCCACACTAAACGGTAGTTGCTGAGGTCACGGAAGAAATATTCGTTCTTAATTTGCAGCTTCCCATGCTCCAAGTCTATGGGCGTTGTCCATATATTTTGGTGCTGATAGGCCACTTCATACGCATGAGGATTGTACTGACGATCAGGACCTATGATGCCATTGCAGTTGAAATTGTTATCCGATGGATCATAGTTGTTGTAATCACCCCCATAACAATATTCCTCTTGCTGACCTGTTCCGGGCATCAACGAAGCTGCCTTTTGCTCATAATCAGCCAGTGTTCGATTGGCTTTAAACTGCGGATGCTTGTGCAATCCTTGGTCAACAAAGTCCCAAATGAAGCCCCCTTGGTAGATGGGATATTTGCGAACAAGTTGCCAATATTCAGCTAAATTACCACTTGAGTTACCCATGGTGTGGTTGTATTCGCACGGAATCAGTGGCATTTCACTCTTGGGATCTTTTGCATATTCCTCACACTTATCCACAGGATAGTACATCGGACACATGATATCTGTGGCCTTTCCACCCCCCCAAAGTGCCTGCTCATACTGCACAGGACGTGATGGATCGAACTGCTTCACCCACTGATAAGCCTTTACAAAATGGTCGCAATTCTTACTTTCATTGCCCAAACTCCAAATGATTACACTGGGATGATTGAAGTTCATGCGCACATTATGCTGGTTTCTTTGCATGATGGGCAGCGCGAACAGCGGATTTAACAGTTTCGAATCTGGGCCATATTGGAAGCCATGGCTCTCTTGATTGGCCTCTGAAACCACATAAAGTCCATATTCATCGCATAGGTCATACCACCGTGGATCGTCTGGATAATGGCACGTTCTAACGGCATTGATATTGAGCTTTTTCATGATTTTAATGTCCTGAATCATGCGCTCGAGGGTCACCACATAGCCACCATCGGGATCCATCTCATGCCGGTTAGCACCCTTGATGAGCACAGGTTGACCATTAACCAGCAGCTGTCGGTCTTTGATTTCCACCTTGCGGAATCCTATTTTCTGCGTGATAACCTCCTTCACCTGCCGCTTTTGGTCTTTCACCGTTGCTACAAGCGTATATAAATAAGGTGTCTCTGCCGTCCATTTCTTCACGTTACGCAACACGAAATGTGCATTTCCCTGTGTACGTTTGTTAAAGTTCGACTCGCTTTTCACCAAGCGTATGCCCTCAGCATTGAGCAATTCAAAGTCAATAATGGGATTGCCTTTCACGGTCATTGCCACCACAGCATCGCCATCTTGATAGTTGTTAATGAGGTCGGGAGTAATACGAATGTCTTCAACATGCACATTTTTGTCGCGCGAATAGAGATAACACTCGCGCGCAACACCACTCAATCGCCAGAAATCTTGATCCTCACTGTAGGTGCCATCACACCATCTAAAGGTCTGGAAAGCAATGAGATTCTCGCCTGGTTTGAGATATTTAGTGAGGTCAAATTCGGCAGCTACCTTGCTATCTTCAGTGTAACCAACAAACGAACCATTCACCCACAGATACATATTCGAGGTGACAGAGCCGAAATGGGCTATCACTTGACGTCCATTCCAATCAGCTGGTAGCGTGATGGTGCGGCGATAACTGCCCACATGGTTATTCACTTCGGGCACCTCGGGCGGATTATCTTTGAAATGACCACGCCATGGAAAGCCCACATTCAGATAGATGGGCTCACCATAACCATTCAATTCCCAACAGCCAGGAACCACCATATTGCCCCAAGCGGCATCGTCAAAGGAGGGCGAAAAGAAATTGGTGGGACGCTGATTGGCATCTTTCACCCAATTAAACTTCCAATTTCCTTCTAACGAGAGATAGTTTGCTGACTGCTGCTTTTGGTTATGTAATGCCTTTTGTTCCGACTCAAAAGCAAAGAAATTGGTGTGTGGCGTGAAACGATTAATATCATTCACCTTCAAATCATGCCACTCGGTGAATGTGGGTTGCTGTGCGAAAGCCGTTGAGACCATTGCACTGCCCAATAGGATTGCTAATATATACTTCTGCATGCACAAATAGATTTAATGCATATGATAATAGGTTAGATGGGACAAAGATAGGCAAAAAAGGCACATATCCCAATAATAATTAGTGAAATAAATAAAAAAGGTGACAACCAATGGTGCACCTTGCTACACGAACACGCCTCTTAGACCATCACCTGCAGCACAAAAAAAGGGCTTTCAATGCTCCTTTGCCAATCAGCACTGCGGCAGAATATGCCACAAAGCTCATCACAGCAAGCATCAAAAGCCCGGTTATCGGTAAACCTATTTATTTCAATTTTGCATAACCGTAGCGAGCTGTGCAACCCAATTCTTCTTCAATGCGAATCAATTGGTTGTATTTTGCCATACGGTCGGTGCGGCTCATTGAACCAGTCTTAATCTGTCCAGAGTTGGTTGCAACGGCGATGTCAGCGATAGTCGTATCTTCTGTTTCACCAGAGCGGTGAGAAGTAACTGTTGTATAGCCGTGACGATGCGCCATTTCGATAGCTTCGAGGGTCTCGGTGAGCGAACCAATCTGATTCACCTTAATCAAAATGGCGTTACCAGCACCCATCTTGATACCCTTTTCGAGGAACTTCACGTTGGTAACGAAGAGGTCATCACCAACCAACTGGCAACGATCGCCAATCTTTGCAGTGAGTTTCACCCAGTTCTCCCAGTCGTTCTCGTCCAAACCATCCTCAATAGAATCGATAGGATATTTGGTAATCAACTCTTCCAAGTAAGCAATTTGCTCGTCGGCTGTGAGCTTCTTACCATGAGGATCTTTAGGCATACCATTCTTCAACTGACGATAGTCGTAGAACCATTGGCCATTCTCTTGCACTGCAAATTCAGAAGCTGCGCAGTCCATAGCAATCTTAACGTCCTTGCCTGGCTCGTAACCAGCGTCCTTAATCGACTTGATGATAGAATCCAAAGCATCTTCAATGCCATCAAACTTAGGTGCGAAACCACCTTCATCACCTACAGCTGTTGATAAACCACGTGCTTTAAGGTTCTTTGCCAAAGCGTGGAACACCTCAGCACCCATGCGGATAGCTTCCTTCTCTGATGCCGCACCAACGGGGCGAATCATAAACTCTTGGAAAGCAATCGGAGCATCACTGTGAGCACCACCATTGATAATGTTCATCATTGGAACAGCAATACATAAGTGTTCGCACCGCCAATGTAACGATACAAGGGGATATTCAAAGCCTTAGCAGCTGTTTGTGCCACAGCCAAGCTAACACCAAGGATGGCATTTGCACCAAGTTTGCTCTTAGTTGGAGTGCCATCCAAAGCCAACATCTGGTAGTCGATAGCGCGTTGTTCCAACACACATTTGCCTTTCAATGCAGGAGCAATGATGTTGTTTACATTCTCAACAGCTTTCAAAACGCCCTTGCCGCAGAAACGATTCTTGTCGCCATCGCGCAATTCCAAGGCCTCGTTCTCACCAGTAGACGCACCAGAAGGAACACTTGCACGACCCATTACACCATTTTCCAAGGTTACTTCTACCTCAACAGTAGGGTTGCCTCTTGAATCAAGAATCTCTCTTGCATGAACTTTTTCAATTTTCATAAATCTATTTTTTTATTAATGTTCAACATTTAATGCCACAAAGATAGCAATTTTTTTGGTGGATAAACAATACTTCTATTTAATGCTTTGCACATTTTTTTGTAAGTTTAAACCTACGCCCCATTCCATCGCCTTATTTTTCTGCTGCGCGCCCTTTAGAAAGTCCCTTGTCATGGGCTTTCCACTCATTTGGCAGCCATGCCCTTTTATTTTACACCACTTTGCCCAGCGATGTGGCGCATTTTATCGCCTAAAGTAAGCTGCTTTACCCCATCATCACATAGCGATTAGCCAGCAGAGACCATTTTACTCCTGCACATCGGCTACCCCATACCATCTCCTCATCCACTGATAGACTGTCAAAAAAAACAAAGCTGCAACGACAAGCCTTTATCCTCACAGCCGAGGAAAGAAAAGAAACAACGCCAAAAGTATCATTCCCAACAGGAGCAACGCACAAAGGATGGCAAGCGTCTTAACCCTCCATTTCCGCTACTCTTGAAATCAAATGAAAAGAAAAACCATCAAAATGATGTTTATTTCGAAGATTTGTTTTATCTTTGCTGCCACAACCTCGAATTAATATTGTAATGAGAAAATTCATTCTCCTCCTCCTCATGGGCTTCTGTTGCTGTGCAATGAGGGCAGCAAACGGCGACGATGTGCGCACGGGAGCCGAACAAACGACGCGCTATCTACCTCAACTCAAAGGTAAAAAAGTGTTACTCTTTGCCAACCACACCAGCTGCATTGGTCAGCAACATCTTTTGGATGTGCTGCTCGGACACGGCATTAAGGTCGTCGGGGTGTTAGCTCCCGAACACGGATTTCGCGGCACTGCCGATGCCGGTGAGCATGTAAACGACGGCGTAGACGCGCAAACGGGCATCAAAATCTATTCACTTTACAAAGGAACGAGCGGTAAGCCCGACCAAAATGTGGTGAAAAAAGCCGACATTTTGGTGATTGACATTCAAGATGTGGGTCTGCGATTTTACACCTATTATATAGCCATGCTGCGACTGATGCAGGTTTGTGCCGACACGGGCACGCCCGTATTGCTGCTCGATCGCCCCAATCCCAACGGCTTTTATGTGGATGGTCCAGTGTTAGAGGCATCGCATTTCTCGGGCGTTGGTGCGCTACCTATCCCTGTGGTGCATGGTCTTACGCTCGGCGAATTGGCGCGTATGATCAATGGTGAAGGCTGGTTGGGCGGCAAAAAGCAGTGCAAGCTCACGGTCATCCCCTGCGAAAACTACACCCATGCCACACGCTATCGCCTCCCCATTGCCCCCTCTCCCAACCTACCCAACATGCAATCCGTCTACCTTTACCCCGCCATTTGCCTCTTCGAAGGCACATGTGTGAGCTTAGGTCGCGGCACTTCGCTGCCCTTTCAGCAATATGGGCATCCGCAAATGGTGGGCTATAGTCACAGCTTCACGCCCCGGAGTGTGCCGGGAGCCAAGCATCCGCCGTTGGAAAACGAGCGTTGTTGGGGCATAGACCTCAGCCAACTGCCCGAAGACAGCGTGCAGAAAGCGGGCTTCGACCTATCGTATGTCATCAACGCCTATCGCAACCTGAACCGCGGAAACGCGTTCTTCACCTCATTTTTTGAGAAGCTTGTGGGCGTCGATTATGTGCGCACTATGATTGAAGAGGGGTGCAGTGCGGCCGAAATCAAAGCAATGTGGCACGACGATGTCGAACGGTTTAAGCAACAACGCCGCCCCTATCTGCTCTATCCTAACTCGTAAATACAACAAAAAATCATGACACCTATACTGATCTTAACAACTGTATTTCTCTACTTTGCCTTTCTTTTGTACATTTCTTTTCGTGCAAAAAGAAATGCTACCAATGCCGCATTCTTCTCGGGCAACCGGCAATCGCGCTGGTATGTGGTGGCCTTTGCCATGATAGGTGCCAGCATTTCGGGCGTCACCTTCGTGTCGGTGCCGGGCATGGTGGCGCAAAGTGGCTTCGGTTATCTGCAACTGATGTTGGGTTTTATTGTGGGACAGTGCATCATCGCCTATGTGCTTGTGCCGCTGTTCTATCGCATTGGGCTCACTTCGGTCTACGAATATCTGCAAAATCGCTTTGGTAAAACATCCTATGTCACAGGCGCTTGGTTCTTCTTCCTATCCAAAATGCTCGGTGCGGCGGTGCGTTTATTCTTGGTTTGTGCCACCCTTCAGCTCCTGGCTTTCGGGCCTTTGGGCATCCCCTTCGCCTGCAATGTGGCGGTATCGGTGTTCTTTGTGTGGCTCTATACGCACGAAGGCGGTGTGAAATCGGTGCTTTGGGCCGACACCATGAAGACTTGTTGCTTGATAGCAGCTGTGGTTTTGTGTATTTTTTTCATTGCAAATAGTATGGACTTAAGTTTTTCTGCCCTACTAAAAAATATTACATCGAGCCCCATGAGCCATGCCTTTCACTTTGAAGATGTGAACGACAAACAATATTTCTGGAAGCAATTTTTAGCCGGCATCTTCACGATGATTGCCACAACGGGCTTAGATCAGGACATGATGCAACGCAATTTGAGTTGCAAAAACAGTAGGGAGTCGCAAAAAAACATGCTGCTGAGCATTGTGTTGCAGCTGATTGTGGTGAGTGCCTTCTTGATGTTGGGTGTGCTACTCTATCAGTTTGCTGCGGCCAAAGGTATTGAAGCCACAGGTGACAAGCTCTTCCCTGCGGTGGCAACGGGTGGCTATCTGCCCCTTGTGGTGGGCTTTTTGTTCATCATCGGCCTGGTGGCTTCGGCCTATAATGCGGCAGGATCGGCGCTAACCGCCCTCACCACCTCGTTCACCTTGGACGTGTTAGGGCGCAAAGTGACGACGAGCAACAGACCACCCGCACACGAAAATGGGTGCATATCGGTATGGCTGTCACGATGATGGTGGTGATTTTGGTATTCAACGTGTTCAACAACACCAGTGTAGTCGATGCAGTCTACACCTTAGCCAGCTACACCTATGGCCCCATTCTCGGCCTCTTTGCCTTCGGCTTGCTCACCCATCGTGCCGTCAACGACCGCTATATTCCGCTTGTTGCCATTGCTTCGCCACTGCTTTGCTATTTCATCGACAGCCATTCGGCGCAGTGGTTCAACGGCTATCGCTTCAGCTATGAGCTGTTGTTGATGAATGCTTTGTTCACCTTCGTCGGTCTTTGTCTGCTCATTAAAAAAGGAACGCGCGCATGAAACATTTTTATTTACATTCTTTACGCGGTGTCATTGTCCTCGCAGGGCTACTGTTTGGCTCTGCCATCTCGGCACAACACATTGAGAAAACCACACCCGATGTGGTAGGATTGGATGCTCATCGGCTGAAACAGGCAGATGCTTGCATTGACAAAGCCATCAGAGAAGGTCGCACGCCTGGTGCTGTTTTGGCTGTCGTGCGCCACGGAAAAATAGGCTATCTCAAGGCTTATGGTCGGCGACAAACACAGCCTTCTCCCCTACCAATGACCGAAAACACCATCTTTGATATGGCTTCGTGCACCAAATCGATGGCCACAACGATGGCTGTCATGCAACTGTTGGAGCAAGGAAAGCTGCGCCTGAACGACCCTGTGCAGCTGTATTTGCCCCATTTTCAGAACTGGAAATGAGCAAGGCGATAGTGTTGTCATCCGCATCGTGCACCTTTTAACCCACACTTCAGGGCTGCCCTCCTATGCACCTGTGGCCGATTTGCAAAAGAAGGGGCGTTTTCCAGATGCCGACCGGCAAATGAATTATATCGAAACATGCCGCAGAAACGAGAAACCAGCGTGCGACATGCAGTATAGTTGCCTGAATTTCATCACATTACAACATATCGTTGAGCAGATAACGGGACAGTCCCTGCGCGACTATTGCGCCGAGCATGTGTTCCAACCCCTGCACATGCGCCACACGGATTTCATTCCTTGTGCGCCCAACAAACAGGGCTTTTGGGTGGAAACCGACAAGCCTTGCTGGATGAAACGGGGCGAAAAGGCTGAGAATCCCCCCCTCGCTCCCACCGAAAAGCAACCCAATGGGCAGATACTCTGCGGCATTGTGCACGACCCTTTAGCGCGGGTGATGAACGGAGGTATATCGGGTAATGCGGGCTTGTTTAGCAATGCCGAAGACGTTGCGGTGCTCTGTGCTATGTTGTTGAATGGAGGTTCGTGGCAAGGGCGGCAGATATTGAGCCCCTTAACAGTCGAAAAAATGCAACAAATTCCTGCTGGTTTCGAGGCTTTCGGCCGTTGTTTAGGTTGGGACAAGTCGTCACCTTATGCCTCGAACAAAGGCGATTTGCTGAGCGATGCCGCCTTCGGTCACACCGGATATACGGGCACTTCGATTGTAATTGACCCCAAGAACGACATCGCCATCATCCTTCTTACCAACGCAGTCCACCCCGTTGACAAAACCAACGTGGTGCGTTTGCGTGCCGAAGTGGCCAACGCCGTGGCAGGAAGCATCATCAAATAAGACATATCGTCTAACCTTTTCGATGGAAAGAAAGCGAGAAGGTGACAAGAAATAACGACATATAGCTCACAAGGAAAGAAGAACTGTATCAGGAACATACAAGAAAAAGGTTGGCTTTGCATTGCAAAGGCCAACCTTTTGTGTAGGGTTTATATGGGCAAGGATGGCTTCATTACCTGATGCGCGCAGCTCTTTTCTCTGGCTATTGCTGTACATCCTGCTCACCATCTACGCTTTCTTCCGCAATCACCGCACCTACTTTTTAGCGTTATCTCTGCCGTTTCCTGAGGTCATATTCATCCTTTTCTGTGGCAAGTTCTGCTATACTTTGAGACACTTCCCACTATTCCCTGTACCCATCTCAACGCCCTTTTGGGGAAACGAACTATATACCATCAAAAAATGCACGTTCCATCTGTGTGAAACGTGCATTTTATAGTGATGAAATATCCTTACTTCTTCTTCTCGATATTCACCAGTTCAACAGTGAAGATGAGTGTAGAATAGGGCTTAATCTGACCCGCTTGTCGCGCACCATAACCCAATTCTTGTGGAATGCACACCCTCCCATTTGCTGCCAACAGGCATCATCGTGAGCGCTTGTGTCCATCCTTTAATCACTTCATCGCAACGGAATGTGTTGGTTTGTGGGTCGCGTCGGTAGCTGCTATCAAAGACAGTACCATCAATTAAACGGCCTTCGTATTTCACAACCACACGATCTGAGTCCTTAGGCACAGCGCCTTTACCTTCGACAAGCACCTTATATTGCAAGCCCGAAGGAAGTGTTTTGAAGCCTTCTTTCTTGGCATTGTTGGCCAACCACGCTTCGTTCTCCTTCTTATAGGCCTCATTTTTACGGGCAATGGCTTGGTCACGATGCTGCATAAAGCTCTGTGCTGCCTTGCGAGGTGTGAAGAGCAACGTGTCGTTGTGCAACGCATCGACAAATCCTTTGATGAAAGTGGTGCGCTGAATCGAATCGTTTGTGCCCTCAAGTCCTTGGCGCATGTTGGGCAAAATGCGGCTGTTCACCATCTCGGCAATCTGCATTCCAGCTACATAAGCCTTGAAAGCCGCATCATTAACATGCTGTTGTGCCTCGTTGAAACCACGCAGAAAATCGGCCATTCCGGTACTGTCTACGCCAAATTGCTGTTGCAAATAGGGCAAAAGACCCTCTGTAGCGGTCATTCCTGCCACATAACTTAGGGTGTCGTTGGGCGTTAAAAGCTGCACAGTCTCTTTCTGTTCAACCACCCCTTTTTTCTTCTTTCCCTCCTTTGCCTGTAGGGTTGCAAAGGAAACGCTCGCCAAAAAGACGAGCGTCAGCATAAATATTTTTTTCATTATTGATGCTTATTTCCATTCACTTTCACCAATTCAATCTTAAAGATGAGGGCAGAGAAAGGTTTAATCTGACCTTGTTCGCGCTCACCATAAGCCAATTGTTGAGGGATATACACTTCCCATACCGAGCCAGCAGGCATGTGTACGAGAGCTTCTGTCCATCCTTTGATTACCTGGTTGGCCTTCAAAGTGATGGGTTCTTTGCGTGCATAACTGCTATCGAACACCTTTCCATCGATGGTTTTACCCTCATAGTTCACCACAACCGTAGAAGTATCCTTAGGCATTGCGCCGCTACCCTCTTTAATGACCTTATATTGTACACCAGAAGGAAGCGTCTTTACGCCAGCTTTCTTAGCGTTAGCAGCCAACCATTTCTCACCAGCTGTCTTGTTAGCGCCATATTGTTGCATCATATTCTTGCTCTTAATGGCCATCATCTTAGCCTGTGCTAAAGCCTGAGCTTGCTCAACTGTCATCTTCACAGCGCCTGTCTTACCTGTTGTTCCAGCAATGAAACCAGCCATAAAGTTCTTCAAAGAGATGCTCTTTGTAGAGTCTTGTCCATAGACTTCGGTATTGATACCTTTAATCATTTGGTTAGAAATCTGCTGACCTATCTGTATACCTGCATAATAAGCGGCACGCTTCTTGTCGTCACCTGCATTGGCACCATCGTTTAAACCTTTGATAAAGTCGTCCATATAAGTGGTGTCAATTTGCATTCTCTCAACTAAGAAGTTCTTCAAACCTTGTGTTTGAGCCATTCCCATTGCGTAACTCATGGAGTCAACATCACTCTTTAAGTCGGCTTTAGGAGTTGAATTTCCGCATGAAGCGAATGTTAAAGCCATGCCAAACATGGCAGCTGCGAAAGCAATTTTTTTCATTTTGATGATTATTTTTATTTTACTGCTACTAATTCTACATCGAATATCAAGGCGGCATAAGGAGGAATTGAGGCGCCAGCACCACGCTCTCCGTAAGCCAACTGATAGGGAATGAAGAAACGATACTTTGCTCCTTCGTGCATGAGTTGCAGCCCTTCGGTCCAACCAGCAATCACTTGATTGAGTGGGAAGGTAGCTGTTTGCCCACGATCATAGGACGAATCGAACTTTGTTCCATCGATTAACGTGCCTTCATAATGGCACTCTACCTGGTCGGTAGCCTTAGGTTGCTTGCCATTTCCTTCGCGAAGCACCTGGTATTGCAAGCCCGAAGCGGTGGTCTTCACCCCTTCTTTCTTCGCATTCTCGGCCAAGAACTGCTCGCCTTCGGCCTTTGCGGTTTTACCTTTTTCAGCATTTGCAGCCTGCTGTATAGCCTCTTGTTCGGCAAAGAACTGCTGCACAATCTGCTGTGCCTCAGCATCTTTCATTTTCAACTCGCCACCAGTCATCACATCTTTGATAGCTTGTGCGAAGTCATCTATGTTCAAGCCCTCGGCATTCATTTGCAACAATTGATGCCCAATGCCTAAACCCAGGGCGTAACTTAATTTATCCATCTGCGTAATATAGCTTTGATGATTAATACTTTCCGTTTAAATTTCAGCTGCAAAGATAGCAGAATAAAACAGAATTCAAAAGAAACAACACCTTAATTTTATTAAAAAAGGCACACCATCCGCGTTTTTTCGTTATATTTGTGGTCGCCCTGTTGGAATACGCTTCTTTGCGATTCCACAGCAAAGCAAAACAACCTCATATGGAGTAGATGAAACATCTTGTGTTTTTAACGGGTGCAGGCATGTCGGTAGAGAGTGGTTTTAAGACCTTTCGCGGCAGTGATGGCCTGTGGGAGAACTATCCAGTGGAGCAGATTGCCACCCATGAGGGGTGGGAACGCGACCCTGAATTGGTGACGAATTTCTACAACATGCTGCGCAAAAAGCTATGGACGGCCACGCCCAACGAGGGACATCGGCTCATTGCGTCGCTGCAAAACGATTACGAAGTGACGGTTATCACGCAGAATGTAGACAACCTTCACGAGCGGGCGGGTAGCAAAAAAGTGATTCATCTGCATGGCGAATTGGCCAAAGTGTGCTCGAGTCGCGACCCTTACAACGCCCAATGTATCGAGGAACTGACCCCCGAAAACAGCGATGTAATGCCGGGTTCGCGTGCCAAGGACGGCAGTTTGCTGCGCCCCTTCATCGTGTTTTTCGGTGAGAGTGTGCCGATGATTGAGCCCGCCATTGCCGAAACGCAGCGCGCCGACCTCTTCATTGTCATCGGAACGAGCCTCAATGTCTACCCGGCAGCAGTCTTTTGCACTACTGTTCGTCCCAAACGCCCATCGTGCTCATCGATCCTAACCCCGTAAACGCGACCCATGACCATCCCATCACCACGCTAAAGATGGGGGCAAGTGAGGGCATGCGCACCTTGATGGCGCAGCATTTAGAGGCCTTGTTGCGTTAGTTTCTTAAACCTTTCATGCCCACCAAGAACGCCTTTGCCGAACCAAAGCGCAAGAAAAGGTCTAAGCGCACGGGCACATGGTTGGCATCATCGGTGACATAGAAGTCGACAATGCGCTTGTATTTGCCGTCCTGCAGCTCTAAATACGACAGCCGCAAGCAGTCATATTTCACGTCGTTATCGCCTTTCACCGTGGTCTTTCCTTCGAAACGCAGCTGGGCTGGCTTGCGGTCATCGCCGTCAACAATAGGGAAATTCACCACATATCCCGCCTTCCAATTGGCCGGATTGAACGAACGTGCACGCAAAAAGATGCTCAACATATCGTAGACGCAGTCATCATAGCTATGCTTTGCCCACGAATTTGTGCCATCGTTGTGCAACATGTGCTGCTGCACATTGCATTTTCCGTTGCCATACGTGTAAAACACCTCATCCACTGTGTAGCGTTTTCCTTCACGGGCACCTTTACGAAAATACAGGGGTTCGAGGTCGAGCGAGTTGTAACAAAGCAACGTGTCGCGCAACACAAAGACATTATCCACACGATCACTGCCACGTGTTACCAAGCTGGCGCGATAGGCATCCTTACCTTTATAACGGCTTTGCACAATCGACATACTGGCTGTTCCCGCCTTTACCCAAACGAACTTCCAGTTGTAATAGAGGTTGTAGGACAAGAACTCACCCGATTTAAAGGCGGTGTTGCGAAATTTGCAGGGGGAGTCGCCCGTGTCGTGTGTAGAAGAAGATGCCACTGTGTGCAGCATAAAACTTGACAACGTGATGACCAAGAGGCTCAAAGCAAAGCCCATCAACCATGCTGCATAGCGGGGTTTGCTACACGATTTATTCTTTTTTTTCAGCTGTATCATATCCTTTTATTTTAATCTTTTTTCTTCAATTTCTCTTTATTTCTATTCGTCGTCGCCTTAAAAGCCATGCTTTTGTCCCACAAAGTGGCATTGATAAGCTATCAATGTGATGCCAATTTGCAGCCCCATCCACATGCTCTTACTCCGCCTAAGTTAGGTTCGGTGCATTGCAATGGACTATATCGTGCATGGAAACGATTGCCCCAACAGACAGCTATTCTGCTGCTTAGGGCTTATATTCAATACCCAGACTGCGTGCACGCTCAGCATTGCGATGCTGAATTTTCTTCTGCTTGTCGGCCTTCTGCTGCGTAATGGCAACAGGTTTCTGTTCATAAAGTGGCACGGCCGTGGGGTTCCACGTCTCGTTTACATCCCATTTCGCCTTGCATTCTATCTTCCCTGGATAATAATACACCGTCTCGGGCTGTCGCTGAGTAGCATAATCGCCCGTGTCCCACATGCCATTGTGGTTAGCATCGACAAACAAACGCAGGTAATAGGTATCGGGAGCCACGTAGAAAAACTCTGCTCGGCCATTGTCAGCCCGTACCGTTTTCACCACCTTGTCGCTCTTGTCGAGCAGCGAAACCACGCAATCTTTTCCCTCCATGCCAGCGAGTGTGATGAACAGTGTGCTGTATTCGTCGAGGGTTTTCACCTTAAAGCCCTGTTTAAACTTTTTCGAAACGGCACCATAGATATCGACGAAAGCCAAGCTATCGGTTTCAAGACTATATTCCTGTCCGGGCTTCCACTCGCCCAACAGCTCATAGTCGGTGCCATACTTCAACGAGTCGGGACGCACCAACTGTCCCTGAGCGTTGCGCCGCGCGACGGGTTTCAGTTCATAACGCGCCCGATACCACAGCGTGTCGACCTTGGTATAGAGATGCACCTTGCTCGTGTCGATGGTAGCCAATGGCGTGTTGAAATGTAACAACACATTTTTTTATCGGGGAGCGAAATCGCTCGAGATGTCAGCCTGCATCGTCACCGTTTCGGGTGGATAGGCCGTCTCATAGGGTTCGTCGCGTTTTTTCCTTTTTTTCTCCTGTTGTTTTTTTGCCATTGCTCAAAAAGCCTTTTTGCTTTTGTTTCATCCGTTGCGCATAACTCACCTTTGACAACACCTCCAACGTGTCGGTCTGTGCCACGAGTTTACCGAGCGAGTCGGTGCGCATATAGGTCATCTCCATGTGCAACGTGTCTTGATTCACCAAGGCCGTGTCGCGCAACCAATAGTCGATGGTATCGTTTTTGGCGTGGGCTATGGGGATGAAGGCGTTGTGGGCATTGAAATTCAGCCCCTTGATGGTGGGCAAATGCTTGTCGCCATAGCTGAAATTCACCGTGAAATGGTTGGCCTCTTTGCGGTTGACGCTGAGCAGATAGCGATTGGTCTGCACCTCTTGAAAGGCCGCCAGCGCAATGTCATCGGGCAGGAAATGGGTGTAGCCCACGCGCTTGATGTCGGCAATGTGGAGCGAATCGCGCCACACGGTGTCCTGTCTGACGTCGGCTTTATAGGCAGTTTGAAGCGTGTCGTGGTTGAAAGCAATCTTCTCACTCTTTTGGTTGAACTGATAGTTGCCATCCATATCCTGCAAGGCATAGATGCGATAGGTGCCCGATTTCACGCCTTTGATGACGAAATGGCCGCGGCTGTCGGTGCGACTGACACGCAACATGGGCAGCGTTTGAAAGGCCGAGTCGGATAGATTGGCATACAAGCCCACCAAAATGCCCTTCACCGGCTCGAGGTTTTCGGCCGCCACGACATAGCCCGACACCTCCATTGTGTCGATGGTTTCGCCGGTAGAGAAACTGTAAGTGTAGTTGCCCAAGGGATTTCCCTCGTTGTTATCGCTGATGGCATCGCTGAAATCAATGGTGTAGGTGGTGTTGCGTTGGAGCGAGTCCAACAGCTTCACTTCAATAGTTTTACCCGTGGCTTTGATTTCGGGCATCTGCAATTGGGGTGGCGAGACAATCACTTTCTCGGTGGCATTGTCGATTTTGACAAACTCGTTGAAGTTGATTCTGATTTTACGCTGCTTCACATTGGTGCCCTGATCAGCCGGTTCTGCGCCCACAACGTGCGGCGGCGTCTCGTCATACCAGCCGCCATCGGGGTTGCCCATGCGTGCACATGCAGCCAAACAGGCCACAAGCAGCACAGCGAAGAGCGCTGTGAGAGAGCGCCACGGCTTGCGATATATTGAACAATTGTTTGCTTTTTTCATACCTTATTTTATAGAACTACACCCCCCATGAGGTTGGAATGGTCAAACGAGAGCAGTGCTTCGATGTTCTTTCGGCTGTTGCTCAAGCGCGGCACTTTGTGTTGTCCGCCCAATTTTCCGTTGGCTTTCATCCAGTCGTTAAACAGTCCTTTGCGCGCCACAATCACCTCTAACGGCTGCAAGGTGATGTCATGAAAGCGCTTAGCTTCGTAGTCGCTGTTGAGGGTTTGCAGCTGCCGGTCCAACAGTTCGGCAAAGTGGGCGATGGAGTTGGGGGGCGTAGCAAACTCAATGAGCCACTGATGGCGGCATTTTGCCTGCTCATTCATAAACACGGGCGCGGCAGTATATTCGAGCACCTCGGCACCTGTCTGCGCACAAGCATAGGCCAATCCCTGCTCGGCATTGTCCATAATGAGCTCTTCACCAAAGGCATTGATAAAATATTTGGTGCGCCCGGTGATGATAAATTTATAGGGTTGGGTGCTAGTGAAGCTCACGGTGTCGCCAATGACATAACGCCACAGGCCACAACTCGTGGTGATGAGCATGACGTAGTTGACGCCTGTCTGCACCCCTTCCAAGGGGACGATGGTGGGATGTTCGCTTCCAAACTCGCTCATGGGGATAAATTCGTAGAAGACATCGTAGTCGACCATCAGCAAAAGGCTCTTGTCCGTGGGTTCGCTCTGTATGCCAAAGAAGCCCTCACTGGCGTTATAGGTCTCCATATAGCGCATATTGGGGTTGGTGATGAGCTGCTCGTATTGCGAACGATAGGGCGTGAAAGCAATTCCTCCATGAAAGAATACTTCCAAATTGGGCCACACTTCTTCCAAATGTTGCTTGCCCGAAAGTTCCATCACGCGCACCAAAACACTGAGCATCCAGCTCGGCACACCCGAGAGGTTCGTGACATTTTTGTGCAGACATTCGTGGGCTATGCGGTCGCGTTTCAATTCGAAATCACTCAACAGTGCCGTTTGCTTCTTTGGCACCCGCACGAGATTGGCTAAGGGGTTGATATTTTCTATCAAGATAGCACTGAGATCGCCTACCAAAGAACCTACCCGATTGTAGTTGGAAGCATGGCTACCGCCGAGGATAAGGCCACGCCCATCGAAAAGTTTGCTTGTGGGATTGTTGCGCAGATAGAGCGCCACGGTGTCGAAACCACCTGCATAATGAATACGATGTAAACCCTCGCGTGACACAGGAATGAACTTGCTTTTGTCGTTAGTGGTACCCGACGATTTGGCAAAGAAACGCACCCGTCCCGGCCAAAGCACATTGCTTTCGCCATGGCGCATGCGGTCGATGTCGGCTTTCAATTCCTCATAGCTGTTCACAGGCACCTGCTTGGCAAAGTCATCATACGTTGCCACGCGGTTCATTTGCACCTTTCGGCCATATTCTGTGTGAGCGCCTCTCTCTACCAAACGCATTAAAACATCGTGCTGCAAAGCGATTGCGGCATCATTATAACGTTCTAATTGCTTCTGGCGCGGCACGAAAACCTTACGCACAATATGGGTTAAACTCATCTTTTTTCCATCTCAAATGAGTTGCAAATTTAGTGTAATCTTCTGAGAAAAGGGCATGATTTAGCAATTTTAAGAAACCCATACACCCCTCAACTCACCCATATAACCAGGGGGAGATGGTGCATGTGATTACACCTTATTATATATAACCACGCTGCAAGATATTCTTTTGTGACACGATGGAGCCGATTTTATGCGTCATCCCAGTAGCCATCATACACAATTACAGCAAAAAAATTTGGATATTTCATGAATAAGACTTATCTTTGCACCACCATTTGCGGAAATAGCTCAGTTGGTAGAGCACGACCTTGCCAAGGTCGGGGTCGCGGGTTCGAGTCCCGTTTTCCGCTCAATTTGTTAATGTTTAAGGAGAAATCCGATGCCGCAATGGTGGAATTGGTAGACACGAGGGACTTAAAATCCCTTGGCCAGAAATGGCTGTGCGGGTTCGAGTCCCGCTCGCGGCACATCACTTTAAAGATGTATACATTATGAACAGAAACCTTATTCTTACGCTATCTGCATGCGCCTTTCTCTCACTAACTTCTTGTTCGAAATTAGGTAAGTTGACGGCTGATAATTTTTCAGTTAGTCCTAAACCATTAGAAGTGGTTGGAGGAAAGGTTTCTGCAACGATAGAAGGGCAGTTTCCTGAGAAGTTTATGAACAAAAAAGCCACGGTAACCGTTATTTCTGAGCTGCATTATGGCAATGGACAAGTGGCAAGAGGCGAAGGCACAACCTTCCAGGGCGAGAAGGTAATGGGCAATGATCGTACAATTTCTTATCGTTTGGGCGGTCGCTACACCATGAAGCCAACTTCAACTATGTGCCCGAGATGCAGAAGAGCGACATGTATTTGGCCTTCAATGCTGCCATTGGCAACAAGAAAGTGGAGATACCAGCATTGAAAGTAGACTATGGTGTGATTGCTACCGCCGAGCTTTATCGTCGCACCATTCGTCAAGGTGGTGCTTGCTTGGCACTCGATTCGTTCCAACGTGTCATCAACAAGCAGCAGGAAGCCAATGTGAAGTTTCTCATCAACCAAGCCAATTTGCGCAGCAACGAGTTGAAAAACAACAGCGTCAAAGAGTTTGTTGCGATGCTGAAACGCATCAATGCCGACCGCGAAGGCTTGGCTATCAAGAATGTTGAAGTGAAAGCTTATGCTTCTCCTGATGGTGGTTACACCTTCAATGACAAGTTAGCCAACAAGCGTCAGAACGTAAGTGAGGGCTATGTGAAGCAGCAACTCAAAGGCAACAAGATGCAAGCAGACATCGATGCACACTACACCGCGCAAGACTGGGAAGGCTTTATGAAGCTCGTTCAGGCCAGCAACATCCAGGATAAGGACGTCATTCTGCGCGTGTTGTCGATGTATAAAGACCCACAAGAGCGCGAACAACAAATCAGAAACATGAGCGAAGGGTTCAGAGAGTTGGCCGATGGCATTCTCCCTGAGTTGCGTCGCAGCCGTTTGATCATCAATTATCAGGTGATTGGTCGCAGCGATGAGCAGATTAAGCAGCAATATGCAGCCGACCCCACGAAGCTAAGTCTGGAAGAATTGCTCTATTTGGCAGCTTTAGAGGATCAGTTTCAACCAAAGAAGCAATTTATAAGAAGACAACTCAGTTGTATAGCAACGACTTCCGTGCCTATAATAACTTAGCCGCTTTGGCCTTAAACAAAGGCGATGAAGCTACTGCTGAGCGCTATTTGAACCAAGCTTTGCGCTGCAACAGCAAAGCACCCGAAGCCTTTGCCAACAAAGCTTATATTGACTTGACACACGGACGCGTGGCACAAGCAGAGCAAAATCTTGCCAATGCTACCGAAGCGAATGGCTTTAACGAGATTTTAGGCGCATTGAACATCGCACGAGGCAATTATGCTAACGCCACCGAAGAGCTGTTCAACAACAACAACAGTGCGGCTTTGGCACAGTTGCTCAACAAGAACTACATGGCAGCCGAGCAGACTTTGAACGCCATTCAGCAAGGCGATGCCATGACAAGCTATCTGAAAGCCATCCTCTATGCACGCCAAGGGAAGCGCAATGCCGCTCAACAAGCTCTGCAAAAGGCATTGCAACAAGACGCTACCTTGCGCACTTATGCCGAAAACGACTTAGAATTGGCGAACATTCGTTAATGAAACAAGTTTACATCCTGATACTGCTCATCTTGGGTTTTGTATCGTGTAGCACCGACAAGAAGCATTTCTCCTTCGACGGTCGCTTAACGAACATCAACCAAGGTGAGTTTTATGTGTATGCCTTAGATGGTGCTTCGGCGGGCTTAGACACCGTGAAGGTGGAGGCAGGGCGCTTCTCTTATGAGGTGCCTTGCACCAAACCTAGTATCTTGATGTTGGTGTTTCCCAACTTTTCCGAGCAGCCTATCTTCGCCGAACCCGGCAAATCGGTTGATGTGAAGGGTGATGCCTCACACTTAAAAGAGTTGGAAGTGACGGGAAGCAAGACCAATGAGCTGATGAATAAGTTTCGTCAGCAGATAGCAAATGCGTCACCCCCCGAGATGGAACGCTATGCCGCGCAGTTCATTGCCGACCATCCCGAGTCGCCTGTTGGGGCCTATTTAGTAACGAAATATTTCATTAAGACACCTCGTGCCAACTACAACAAGGCACTTTCGCTCATCAACGTGCTGCTCAAGGCACAGCCCGAATATGGCTATCTGCGCCTGCTGCAGGGGCAACTCAAATCGCTTGCCACTTTAGAGAAGGGCACCTTGCCCAACTTCTCAGCACGCGACATCAACGGAAAAGCCATTGATGTGAAGGCATTGCGCACGGCTCCGGTGGCCGTTCTCTACACATGGGCCACATGGAATTACGATTACAATGCACTCAATAGCCGCCTCAACGACAGCTATCAGCGCGCCAATGGCCAATTGAAGGTCGTTGGATTTAACCTCGATGCCAGCCGAAGCGACTGCCGACGGAGCCTTGAAAGTCAGTCGATTGCTTGGCCCACGGTGAACGATCAGCAATTGTTCAACAGTCCAACGCTGCAACTACTCGGCCTAACCACTGTGCCCGACAACCTCGTTTTGCAACGGGGGCGCATCGTAGCGCATGGCCTTTCTATCGAACAACTGATGAAAAAGGTGGACGAACTGCTGCCCAAGACGGCACCTTAAACGGCAAAAGCAGTCAGCAGATGTGGCACGTCATCGCGCATTTGCTACACCCCACGTTACCCATCTCCTACACCTAACCATTCATTCCCCCACCATTCCATGTTAGTAAAAACCTATAGTGCAGCCGTTAATGGGCTCGAAGTGACCACCGTCACGGTGGAAGTGAGCCTCCATCCCGGCGTGATGTACCACCTGACCGGCTTAGGTGACAAGGCTGTTCAAGAGGGACGCGACCGCATTGCCGCAGCAATGTTGTTCTGTGGCTATAAGTTTCCGCGCGCCGACATCACCATAAATCTTGCACCTGCCGACCTGAAAAAGGAAGGTAGTGGCTTCGATTTACCTTTAGCCATCGCCCTTTTGGCGGCCAACGGCAACCTCCATTCCGACGTGTTAGACCACTATATGCTCGTGGGTGAGCTGAGTTTAGACGGCCATCTGCAACCCATCAAAGGCGCATTGCCCATTGCTATTCGGGCGAGAGCTGAGAAATTTAAAGGCCTCATCGTGCCCAAAGCCAACGTAAGAGAGGCCGCTGTGGTGAACAACCTCGACGTTTATGGCATGGAAACGATGGCCGACGTGCTGCAATTCCTCACCCAACCCGACGCTTTCCAGCCCACCGTCATCGACACCCGCAAGGAGTTTTATGAGCAACAAAGCCACTTCGACTTCGATTTCAGCGATGTGAAAGGACAAGAAAGTGTGAAACGTGCACTCGAAGTGGCGGCGGCTGGCGGACACAACCTCATCATGTTGGGGCCTCCGGGCAGCGGAAAATCGATGATGGCCAAGCGACTTCCGTCCATTCTTCCGCCGCTAACCTTGGCCGAAAGCCTTGAAACGACGCAGATACACAGCATCGCCGGGCGCTTAGGTTCGGGCACATCGCTCATCAGTCAGCGTCCCTTCCGCGCGCCCCATCACACCATTTCCGAGGTGGCTTTGGTGGGCGGTGGCGCCAATCCTATGCCGGGTGAAATCTCATTAGCCCATCATGGCGTGCTCTTTTGCGACGAGCTGCCCGAGTTTAACAAACACACTTTAGAGGTGTTGCGGCAGCCATTGGAGGACAGAATGATAACCATCAGCCGCGCAAAATACAACATCACGTTCCCTTGTTCGTTTATGTTTGTAGCCAGCATGAACCCCTGTCCGTGCGGCTATTACGGCGATCCAACCCACCATTGCGTGTGCTCGCCGGGGCAAATTCAGCACTACATGAACAAAATCTCGGGGCCGTTGCTCGACCGCATCGACATCCAATGCGAGATAACGCCCGTGCCTTTTGCCGACATCAGTCGCGCAACGCCCGGCGAACCCAGCGCCACCATCCGCGAACGGGTGATGAAGGCGCGCGAAATTCAGACCCAACGCTTCAGCACCCACAAGGCCATTCACTGCAATGCACAGATGACCGAGCGCATGATTCATCAGTATGCCGAGCCTGATGCTGCAGGAATCGAACTGCTCAAGACGGCCATGCAGCGCCTCAGTTTGAGTGCTCGTGCCTACAGTCGCATCCTCAAAGTGGCACGCACCATCGCCGATCTCGATGCCAGTGCGCAGGTGTTGCCCCACCATCTCTCCGAAGCCATCAGCTATCGCCAACTCGATCGGGGCGATTGGGGTGAGCGATGAGCAAACCTGTACGCACAGTGCGTCTGATAGTAACGTATGTTTTACCCAGCAATTGCATGCAAAATCTTGCATAAAATGGATGTATAAAGTACGCCATTTGTTATAAAAAGCTCCATTCGGCAAGTCGAATGGGGCTTTACAATCTTAGAAAAGGTACTTCCGTTTACCGAATAGGCCGCCGCATCTTTGCAAAAGACCATTGGCCAAGCCGAACGGACGATGACATGATGCAGAAGACTTGATGATGTGCCGAATGGGTTATTGCCGCGCGCAAAAGCCTTTGTGGGGCACAGAATGGGATGATTACGCCTTACAAAAACGACTTGATGGGCAGCCCTTCACCCCACAATCAGCGTGGTGTTGAGCCGCACATAGGCCTCGCTGAGGTAGATAAAACCATGGAAACGGTTGTGGACGCCCCACGAGTTTTTAGCAATGAAATAGCGGTTACCGTGGCGGTCGTGGGCTAATCCCACGAGTGCCATGGCGTGATCGTCGGTGGTTTGAAGGCGCTCGAAAGCTGTTGGCGCTGCTGTTGCGTGACATGTTGCGTGGTGAGGACGGCCACTCCGCCGGCGAAATCGAAACCTTCTGACGACACATCGCCCTCCCAAAACACCGCTCTTCCGCTTTGCAAACGCTGCACGATGAACGCCATCAGCTTGTCGAGAGGCACGTTGAGTGCACTGTCGCCCGTCACATTGTCGGGCACTTCGAGGGCAAAACGTTGGCCAAAAGGATGATGGGTGAAGCTCGTCAGCGCCCGGTATTCATCGTCGCGACACACACTTCGGGCGAACTCCTGCGGCGTATAGTCGGCGCCGAGCATGTGAACCGTGGCACCAGGCAGATAGCCCAAGGCCTCATCGAGCAACCGATCGCCCTGCGCATCGAGCGAAGCAAAGTTGTGAACGGCCTGCGTGGCGCGCTGCAAACGATGGGCAAGCACGTTGAGATTGACGGGCTTGAGGGTGGAATAGCTATCATAAGGCACCACCCCATAGGCCGAAAGAAGATGCAACAAGCGTGGCCCCATGCCCCGAAGGCGCAACGGCGCGGCACCATGAGCAAGATAACAGCGGCGCATCTCGTCCATCATCAGCCTGCGTGCGATGTAATTTGGACTGAGATTCACCGAGTCGCCCTGCATCAGATGGTTGGTTTCGATGGTGGCCAGCATAGCATAAACCCAGCAAAGCGTGCTGCGCCCCTGGTCTTTCACCGGCGTTGTTTTGAGCAACACATCAATGATGAACGGCGATTTTTCAGCCTTTCGCTGCACCGGTCGTGTGCAAGAACTGAGCCACAGAAGCCCCATTGTGAGGCAAAAAAGAATTTTCTTCATGCCCAACAAAGTTACAAAGAAAATCAGTAATTTTGCAGCCATGAAAGGAAATCACGGATTACGAAGTGATGGCACCCGTAGGCTCGCGCGAAAGCCTCGCAGCTGCCATCCAAGCGGGCGCCGACTCGGTTTATTTCGGCATTGGAAAGCTCAACATGCGGTCGCATTCGGCCAACCATTTTGACATCGATGACTTGCACGAAATTGCAGCCACATGTGCTCAACATGGCATGAAGAGCTACCTGACGGTGAACACCATCATCTATGATAACGACCTGACGACGATGAAAACCATTGTCGATGCCGCCAAGGCAGCAGGTATCTCGGCCGTTATTGCCAGCGATGTGGCTGTGATGAGCTATTGCAACGAGGTGGGACAAGAGGTGCATCTGTCGACCCAACTCAACATCTCGAACATCGAATCGCTGAAGTTCTACAGCCGTTTTGCCGATGTTGTGGTGCTGGCGCGCGAACTCAATATGGAGCAGGTGAAAGCCATTCACGAGGACATTGAGCAGCAACACATCTGCGGTCCCATGGGAAAGCCCATCCGCATCGAAATGTTTTGCCACGGCGCTTTGTGCATGGCGGTGAGCGGAAAATGCTACCTCAGCCTCGCCAACAGCAACCGTTCGGCCAACAGAGGCGAGTGCATTCAGATTTGTCGGCGCTCGTATGAGGTGCGAGATAAGGAGACCGGCAACGAATTAGAGGTGGACAACCAATATATTATGAGTCCGAAAGACCTGAAAACCGTGCGCTTCATCGACAAAATGATGGATGCCGGCGTGCGCGTTTTCAAAATAGAAGGTCGTGCACGTGGCCCCGAATATGTCTACACGGTGGTGAAGAGCTACAAGGAAGCCATCCGGAGTGTGCTCGAAGGCACGTTCACCGAGGCCAAGAAAGATGCGTGGGACGAGCAACTCGCCACCGTCTTTAACCGCGGTTTTTGGGATGGTTACTACCAAGGACAGACGCTCGGAGAGTGGAATAAGCACTATGGCAGTGTGGCAACCGAGAAGAAAGTGCTCATCGGTAAGGTCATCAAATACTTCTCTAAATTGGGCGTTGCCGAGATTTCCGTGGAGGCTTCCACCTTCAACCAGGGCGAGAAGCTGCTCATTACGGGGCCCACCACCGGCGTGATGTATCTTCATGCCGACGAAATTCGCTACGACCTGCAACCCGTTTCCACCGCCGAACAGGGCACACGCGTGTCGATTCCTGTGCCCGACAAGGTGCGACCGAGCGACAAACTCTATAAGCTGGTGCCCAATCCCCAAACGCTTTCAGAAAAGGAAAGGGCCTAAAAAGCTAAAATGGTTTGATAGAGTCAGGTGGACTTGAGCAACAATACAAAGCAAGAATAATAAATCACAATCAACAGAACATAGGAACTTCATCTCCACAGCCCACCACTCCCCTCCCTCTTTAGAGAGGTTTTGGGAGCAAGGCTTTTGGAGATATGACATTCATTTATGAGGACAATCAACGAAATACAAGACGAAGTGATTGAGGAGTTCGAGGGCTTTTCAGACTGGATGGATCGCTATCAGCTGCTCATCGATTTGGGTAATGAACTCGAAGCACTGCCCGAACAGTATAAAACAGAAGAAAATCTCATCGACGGCTGTCAGAGTCGCGTGTGGATTCAATGCGACAACGAGGACGGAGAATTGGTGTTCCGCGCCGACAGCGATGCGCTGATAGTGAAAGGAATCATCGCCTTGCTCATTCAGGTGCTGAGCCATCACACGGCAAAAGAAATTCTCGAGGCCGACCTTTACTTCATCGATCGCATCGGATTGCGCGAACATCTCAGTCCAACGCGCAGCAATGGGCTCCTGGCTATGGTGAAAAGAATTAAGGCCTACGCGCTGGTCTATGCGCAAGAAGCATGAGAAAGCTCAAAACCATTGAGATGACACGCCTCTCGATTGAGGCGTTTAAGGCGGCGCAGAAACTGCCCCTCGTGGTGGTGTTAGACAATGTTCGCAGCTGTACAACGTGGGAAGCGTGTTCCGTTCGGGCGATGCTTTCCGCATTGAGGCACTCTATCTCTGCGGCATCACGGCCACTCCGCCCCACACCGAAATCCATAAAACGGCCTTAGGTGGCGAGGATAGTGTGGCATGGCAATATTTTTCGTCGGCCGAGACGGCAGTAGAAACGCTGCAACGCAACGGCTATTTCGTCTACGCGGTGGAGCAAGTGGAAGGCAGTTGCAAGCTGCAAAAGTTGAATTTACACGCCGAAACACCGGCCAAAGGCTATGCCGTGGTGTTGGGAAACGAGGTGAAAGGCGTGCAACAAAGTGTGGTCGACCTATGCGATGGCTGCTTGGAAATTCCGCAGTTGGGCACCAAACACAGCCTCAACGTGAGCACTACGGCTGGCATTGTGATGTGGGAATTTGCCCGCCAGCTGCTGCTTTGAGCATAAAAAAATAAGATTATATTTGGAACTTATTGCTTCATTCGTTATCTTCGCAGCACGATTCGTTCTCATTTGTCAGAAAGGTCATCATGGATAAAGAAAAGAAAAAAACGCATCATGCAGTGAACTTCTTTTGATGAACTGCAGAATGTTGAATATGAATATAGAGGAACAAAAACAAGAGAAGCATTTGAATATGAGGCAAAACGCTTTTATCTCTCTGCAAAAAGGGAAGAACAGCAAGTGTCATCACGCTAACTTTTGCGCGGCGAGGACAACAGTTCACCTCCTCCTATGGGGCATCCTGCTCCTTTCTGCCTGCAACAGCAACGGACAAAACAACGTAGTAAACAATATCAAACGTATGGAAATCAACGATACCAACCAATACATCAAGCGCGACGATGCCACGTTGCGCCGGATACTCACCGCCGAACAATATGCCATTACGCAGCAGGCGGCCACCGAACATCCCTTTACCAATGCCTACGACCACGAGTTTCGGCCGGGCATCTATGTCGACATCACCACCGGACAGCCGCTGTTTCTCTCGTCCGACAAATATGATTCGGGCTGCGGTTGGCCTGCCTTTTCGCGTCCCATCAGCAACGATCTGATTGCCGAGCACACCGATTTGTCGCATGGCATGACGCGCACCGAGGTGAGAAGCAAGTTGGGTGACGCCCATTTGGGACATGTTTTCAACGATGGTCCACGCGAAAAAGGCGGACAACGTTATTGCATCAACAGCGGCGCTTTGCGCTTCATCCCCGAGCAAGAGATGGCAAAAGCGGGCTATGGTGCCTATCTCAAGCTGCTCCATCCCTTGCGAACCATCTACCTTGCAGGCGGATGTTTCTGGGGAACAGAGCATTTTTCAAACAGATTCAAGGCGTAAAAGCTACGCAAGTGGGCTATGCCAACGGACACAAAGCGCATCCTAACTACGAAGAAGTGTGCACCGACAAAACCGGATTTGCCGAGACCGTTGAGGTGGAATACGACCCCTCGGTGATTAGTCTGCCCTTCCTGCTCGACCTTTATTTCAAGGCCATCGACCCCACCTCGCTCAATCGGCAAGGCAATGACCGCGGCACGCAATACCGCACAGGCATTTATTACACCGACAAAGCCGATTTACCCCTCATCGAAGCGGTGATGCACGAACAGCAAAAACACTTCAACAAGCCTTTGGAAGTGGAGGTTTCACCCCTGAAAAACTTCTATCCCGCCGAAGACTACCATCAAGATTATCTCGACAAAAACCCCACCGGCTACTGCCATCTGCCCCAAAGTTTATTTGAAATGGCACGAAAAGCCAAAATGAAATAAACGGAAAACGAAGGCTGTAGCGTCAAGAAATAAAAAGAAAAAAAGGAAGTGGTCTCACCGAGAATCGAACTCGGATCTAATCTTTAGGAGAGACTTGTTCTATCCATTGAACTATGAGACCTTCATAGCCATCGCAGTGAAACAGCGCGCACACTATCACCCTCCGGCCGGCAATCGCTGATACGTGCCGCTGCAACTACGCCCTGCAAAGGTACAATATTTTGTGGAAAATGGAGACAAAATGCTTGGGGAGAAAGGCAAAACTGCCGTTTTCTTTGCGCAAAAGGGTACAGAAGACGTTTAGAAAGACCGAAAAGGCTAAACAGAACGCCCACAATAGGGCAATGTAAGACAATAAAAGAAAGCGCTGAAAGCATCTTCCAATCATCGATTTCATGAGCATCAAGAATCCCTCTCTCACTCTTCTTTATGTGGGTTCTGCCGCAACACAAAGATTACAGCTAAGCCTATCGCTGCAGTCATCATAGCTCCGGCCACCCAATCGTGCCCCTTCATAGCCAAAAGTGCAGCAAGAAGAATCAACGCCAAGACTATAGAATAGCCCATCCACTGCCCTCTTCGGCTTTCAGATAGTCCACTTCTCACAATACTATCTTCGGTATTGATACGGTGTTTCACCTGCTGTTCAGTCATCGACAAGATGCGTTCCGGCGCATTTTCTATCACTTCGCCATAGGCTTTAAAGTCTTCTGGCGCAGGAAGTGGCCCGCGAAATGATCGTTCAGACTTCATTGCCATGAACGCTTTGATGATGATAGTGCGCTGTTCAGGGGCAAGTTTGGCGAGCACTTCATTCACATCTATTACCTCTTCGGCCTCTTCCTCATCGTCTGCAACAGCAAGGAGGCGGTTCATTTCATCGCGTTCTTTTTCGTCCATGAGTCAAATCGTTGATGACCTTATTCATATCTTCGGCAATCATACTTGCATCTCGCCGAAAATCGTCTATGTCATTGCCCTTTAAATAATCTGCAAAACGCTGTCTCGGCATCAGGCCTAATGCCGAAAGAATGCCGGTCTTCAACGTCGGCCGCTGCGAAAACAGCACCGATGTAGATGTGCGCTTGTGACTTGTTTGCCGTAAATCTTTCATACAGAAAAATCATGTGATTGTAATAAACACGCTACAAATATAAACGTTTTCTGCGATATATCAAAATAGAAGGTCCTCTTATTTTGATATTCACTTGCAAAGAACAGCGGATAACTGCATGCTTTTACCCCACAATCTGCACCATTTTAGCACGCAAAGGGAGAGAGATTGGGGTAGGAATGCATAGCGATGGTTCACCAAGGGCGCAGCCCCGTGACGCTATCTTCAAGGACGTTCTCGGCAAAAAGCATGGACAAGCGGTGCGACCTTCAAAGACACTCGCTGCAAAAGACATGGACAAGCGGTGCCGACAGCACTGCAAGATGAGGGCAATGCCGTTAGCACGATTGCTTTTGCGTCATGATTTTCAGCACCATATCGTCGGTGGCACACATGGCTTCTTTGCCGATGCTCGTGAGGTTGTGGATGCTCTGATCCACGCAATCGTCAATGATTCCCTCGGCCGACGTGACACATCGTCCCTCGCGTGCCAGCAAAGCGCTGAGCAAAGCGGTGCTCACTCCCGAACAAATTTCAGCGAACAACTGGGCTTTGCCCCATCACAAATCATGCCAGTGAGGTTGGCTATCATGTTTTTCACCGCATGACACACGTCCGAATAATTGCCACCCATGAGATAAGTGATGCCACAACTGCTGCCGATGCTGGCTACCACGCACCCACAAAGGGCACTGAGCTTGCCGAGACTTTGCTTGATATAGATGGCCGTGAGGTGGCTCAAGATGAGCGCTCGCGTGAGTTCTTCCTCAGTGTTCTCGTTCTCTTCGGCATAAACGGCCACGGGATTGGTGGCGCAGATGCCTTGGTTGCCCTGAGCCCGAATTGCTCATCACAGGGATTAAAGCACCGCCCATGCGCGCATCACAGGCCGAAGCGGTGGCCGAAATGATATGTGAAAAGATGCTGTTGCCAAAGATGCCGTGGCTCAACGGACGGTCCATCGTCTTGCCTAAACAATGACCATAGTTGCCTTTCCGGCTCTCGCGCGCCGCCTTCAGGTTGTATTCCTTGGTTTGAAGAATGAACGACAGCTCGTCGATGGGGGTCGTTGTGGCAAAGTCCCACACCAACTTCATGTTTAGTTCTATATCGTCATTTCCATCTTCCTCACCGCCTTTCATGCGCTTATCGAGCATCACCTTGCCACCAACGGCCTCATAAACAAAGTTGGTGTGGGCGCGTTGAATGATGGCTGTGGCCTGCTTGTCGCCCTTTTGGCACGTCACCTCCACATAAAGTTTGTCACAACAATCCTCCTTGAGCTTGATGTTGAGACACACTTTCTCCAAATATTGTTTACCTTCAGACAGGCTTTCGGGCGTCAAATCCTTCAGCACTTCCAACTGATAGGCGCTCTTTCCGATGGCAGCCCCTAAGGCAATGGCAATGGGAAGACCTATCATGCCCGTGCCGGGAATGCCCACTCCCATGGCATTTTTGAGGATGTTGGCACTCAAAAGCACCTCAATCTTCTCGGGACGACAGCCCAAAAGTTCGGTAGCGCGCGCCGTACAGAGCGCAACAGCCATGGGTTCGGTGCACCCAACCGCAGGCACTACCTCGCGCTGGATGAGCGAAAGCAGTTGCTGGCGTATGGTTTTGTCAAGCATTTCCGTGTGTTTTATTGCTGTTTGCGATAGGCCTCAAGACCGCGTTGCAAGAAGTCTAAATAGGCTTTCACATCTTCTTTATAAGCATAGCTGCCCACCAATGGACGTCCTTCATTGTTGACGGGCACATAGAACGGTTGGGCATTAGCGCCAAACTTGCTGCGTTGCAGATAGCTCCACTTATCACCCACGGTGCGCAGCGTGCGCGTTTGTCCGTTTTCTTGCACTGTCATGGTCTGCGGAAGCGGGGTCTTGTCGTCAACAAAGAGCGAGATGAGTACGTAATCCTCTTGCAAAGTCTTGGCTACAGTGGGGTCGGTCCACACGGCAGCTTCCATCTTTCGACAGTTCACACAGCCGAAACCGGTGAAGTCAAGCAATGCCGGTTTACCGGCTTTTGCAGCAGCTGCCATACCCGCCTCATAGTCATGATAGGTGGCACGCACCTCTTTTGTGTTCAAATTAAAATCCTGTGTGCTCATGGGGGGTGCGAAAGCGCTCACGGCTTTGTTGGGTGCACCCCACAAACCGGGCACCAAATAGATGGCAAAGGCCAACGAACACAGGCCCAACATGATGCAGGGCACGGGCATGGGTTTATCGATTTCGCCCCCGATGGCATCGCTCTGAAACTTCAGTTTGCCAATGAGATAGAGTCCCAAAGCGGCGAAAATCACAATCCAAAGCGACAGGAACACCTCACGATCTAAGATGTGCCAGCCATAAGCTAAGTCGGCAACACTGAGGAACTTCAGCGAGAACGCCAATTCGATGAAGCCAAGAACAATCTTGATGGTGTTCATCCACGACCCCGATTTGGGTGCGCTCTTGAGCCAACTGGGGAACATGGCAAAGAGCGTAAACGGCAAAGCCAACGCCAATGCAAAGCCAAACATGCCCACAGCAGGACCAATCAGCGAGCCCGAGGTGGCCGAAGCAACCAACAAAAAGCCGATGATGGGACCCGTACACGAGAAACTTACCAAGGCCAACGTGAAGGCCATGAGGAAGATTGAGAGCAGACCTGTGGTGGAAGAGGCTTTCGTATCGACCGCATTGCCCCATTTATCGGGCAGCCGAATCTCAAACCAACCGAAGAAACTCACGGCAAACACCACGAGCATCAAGAAGAAAAAGACGTTGAAGAGGGCACTCGTGGAGAGCGCATTCAAGGCCGAAGCGCCGAAAAGACGCGTGACGATGAGCCCCAAAGCCAAATAGATGACCACGATAGAGGCACCATAGGTGAGGGCATCTTGAATGCCTTTGCGCCGGTTATCCTTCGCCCGTTTCAGGAAAAAGCTCACTGTCATGGGGATGATGGGCCACACAGAGGGCGTGAAAAGCGCCAACAGGCCACCCAAAAAACCCATCAAAAAGATGTAACCCCAGCTCTGGCTGTCGCTCGCATCGGTGCCGTTTTGCTGCTGAAGCACGTCAACAACAGGCTTCCACAGCGTGGCTTTGTCGGCTGCCGAGAGCGCCTTTGCCTCATCAACAGCCACATTTGCCAAACTATCGGTTGCGGTTTGCTGGGCTGGATTAGCCTCAGTGGCAGACGTTAATGCCGCAGCATCGGCACCCATCTGTGCCCCATCGCCTCCTTTTTCGCCCACCTTCGCCGCAGCTACAGCAGCCGTTTGGTCGGACTCAGCGTTTTTTTTTGCTACGAAAGCAGGACTCTTGCCTTGCTCATGCACTTCAACTTGCGTGGGTGGCAAGCAGCTTTGGTCGTTGCAAGCGCCATATTCTAAATAGGCTTTCAACACATATTGTGGTTTGGTGAAGCGTATTTTTCTGCACAAACTGCACGTTATTTTCGAAATAACGCAGCTGCATTTCAAACACCTTGTCGAAATTTTTAATTTCCTTTCCACGTGGTGTGAGCTTGCCAACAAGCTCTACGCCGTCGAGCTTATCGGCATGAAAGGTAGCCGAAATGGGGCCATCGCTGGGCAAATTGGTTGAATAGACGTGCCAACCGGCAGCAATCTTTCCCGTAAACACCAACTCTGCCTCGGCGGTTTTCCCGGCTTTCAACTGCACAGAGAACTTCACAGGATTCTGTATTTGGGCTTGAACCAAGATGCTAACAAGGAGCATCAAACCCATTGCACATAATTTTTTCATTCTGCTTTCGTGTTATGTCGTTATATATAATAATGTCTTTTATCGCCAACATTGGTTTCAAAGTCAACGCTTTTGCAAATTTACTAAAAAAACTTAGAATAATATAATTTGTCAGCAAGATTTTGCATTTCCAAATAAAAAAAGTCAGTTACTTTTTTTGACGAAAAAAATCGTGAAAAAGGCGACAAAAACCCTGCACAACATGGGGGTGTTTGTGCAAAAGAGGGTGCTTTTTTGATAGAAATATTTGCGAATTCAAAAATTAATGTGTTCCTTTGCACCCAGTTTTTTATTAGGGAATTATTTATTAAACATTTTAAAAGTAACAATTATGTCAGAAATTGAAAGCAAGGTAAAGGCGATTATCGTAGACAAACTTGGTGTTGACGAGGCTGAAGTAAAGCCCGAAGCAAGTTTCACTAACGATTTAGGTGCTGATTCTTTGGACACTGTAGAATTGATTATGGAGTTCGAAAAAGAGTTTGGTATCTCTATTCCCGATGACAAAGCAGAAACCATCCAGACCGTTGGTGACGCTATTAAGTACATCGAAGAAAACGCAAAGTAATCGCATAGCAAAAGCTTTATTTTGCAAACCATACGATTAGGGGTTAGTGATTAAGGATTGGTAGCCGCGCAAGTGGGTCTCCAATTACTGATCCCTAATCCCTAATCATATTTTATACTGCACATGGAATTAAAAAGAGTCGTTGTAACAGGCTTAGGAGCTGTGACCCCTGTGGGCAACAATCCTGAAGAGATGTGGGCTAATTTGGTAGCCGGAAAAAGCGGTGCTGCACCCATCACCCTGTTTAATACAGAAAAGTTCAAAACCAAATTCGCTTGCGAAGTGAAGGATTTGAACATCACCGATTATATTGACCGTAAGGAAGTTCGCAAGATGGATCGCTATTGTCAGCTGGCCATCATCAGCGCGATGCAAGGCATCAAAGATGCCAATATCGACGTAGAAACCGAAGACTTAGACCGCGTTGGTGTGATTTTCGGTGTCGGAATTGGAGGCATCAAGACGTTCCAAGACGAGGTAACCTATTATGGACAACACGAAGATCAAGGGCCTAAGTTCAACCCTTTCTTCATTCCTAAGATGATTGCCGATATTGCTGCAGGGCAGATTAGCATTCAATATGGCTTCCATGGCCCCAACTATACCACGACAAGTGCATGCGCTTCGTCGAGCAATGCCTTAGCCGATGCGTTTAATCTCATCCGCTTAGGCAAGGCCAATATCATCGTTAGTGGCGGTGCAGAAGCTGCCATCTGCGAGTGTGGTGTAGGCGGATTCAACGCCATGCACGCCCTCTCTACCCGCAATGATGACCCCCAACATGCGAGCCGTCCATTCAGTGCGAGTCGCGATGGCTTCGTGATGGGCGAAGGAGCAGGCTGCCTTATCCTCGAAGAGTTAGAGCATGCAAAAGCTCGTGGCGCTAAGATTTATGCCGAAATGGTAGGCGAAGGTGCCAGTGCTGATGCCCATCACATCACCGCTTCTCACCCAGAAGGGCTCGGAGCTAAGCTCGTGATGCAGCGCGCTTTGGAGGATGCTGGCTTGCAACCCACCGACATCGACTACATCAACGTGCACGGAACGTCGACACCTGTGGGCGATGTTTCTGAGGCAAAGGCCATCAAAGACGTCTTTGGCGACCATGCCTACAAGCTCAATATCAGCTCAACCAAGAGCATGACCGGCCACCTTCTCGGTGCAGCAGGTGCGGTAGAAGCCATGGCTTGCGTGCTCAGTGTGAAGCATGATATCGTGCCACCAACCATCAATCACGAAGAAGGTGACAACGATGAAGCATTGGATTACAACATGAACTTCACCTTTAACAAGGCACAAAAACGCGAAGTGCGTGCCGCTTTGAGCAACACCTTTGGCTTTGGTGGGCACAACTGCTGCGTGATTTTCAAGAAATATGCTGAGTAATCTCATCGATAGAATAAAGCTTCCTTTCCGCAAGGAAAGGAGCTTTATTCGTCTTTACACGCCATCTTGGGCTTCTATCCCCACGATATTAGCTACTACAAGCTGGCACTGATGCACAAAAGTGTCATGCGGCGCAACGCAAAAGGGCGTCCGGTGAACAACGAACGGTTGGAATTTCTCGGCGATGCTATCCTCGATGCCATCGTGGGTGACATCGTCTATCGCCATTTTCCGGGCAAGCGTGAGGGCTTCCTGACCAACACACGCTCGAAACTTGTGCAACGCGAAACGCTCAACCGATTGGCCAAAGAGATGGGCATCACCCGCTTGGTGCTTAGCAATGGCCGCAGCTCTTCGCACAACAGCTACATGGGAGGCAACGCTTTCGAGGCTTTGGTGGGCGCCATCTACCTCGACAAAGGCTATGAAGCCTGCATGCACTTCATGCAGAAACGCATCCTCGGACAGTTGGTAAACATCGATAAGGTGGCCTATAAGGAGGTGAATTTCAAGAGCAAACTCATCGAATGGAGCCAGAAAAACCGCGTCAACCTCAGTTTTGAGAACATCGCAGAAACCACCGATCAGGGTGGAAGTCCTGTGTTCCAATATAAGATTGTCATCGAAGGTCTCGAGGGATGTGCCGGAAAAGGCTACAGCAAAAAGGAGAGTCAGCAAATGGCTTGCAAGCTGACCTTAGAGAAACTACGCAAGGAGCCTCAATTCATCGATGCCGTCTTCGCAGCCAAAACCAACCGCACGAAGATGGAAGAGGAACCGGTTGAAAACGTGCCCACTACCGAACCCGACGAGAGTTTCATGATGTCTGCGCCCGAAACAACGGCTCCTGCAACGCAAGAAGCATCGGCCGACGACACACAGACTGCTGCAAACGACACCCAAACGGCCGAAAAGCCGGCTGCAAAGGGCAAGAGGCGCCGCCGTTCGCCCATGTACAAGGCAAAAGAAACGCCTGCAGAAGGGCAAGCCTCCATGGCTGAACAGCCTGTCAACGATGCCGAAAAAGCCGACGAACCAGCTGGCAAAAGGACTCGTAAAACAGCCAAAACGGCAGAAGATACGGCCGAAACGTCAACAAGATGGCTGATCAACGTGCCGACAACACGGCTCCATCGGCCGGCGAAACCGCCGATGACGACTTCGATTTGAGCGACATCAGCGCCCGAAAGCAAAGCCGTGAGGAGATTATCGAAGCCGCCGAAGCTGCCGCTTTCGACGAGTAAGCCTCGCAATCTCTGCGACTTTAGTCGGCAATTCATGCCGTAAAAGCTGGCAATTCATGCAAAAACGGTCGGTAATTTACGCGGATATGCCGCCCGATTCATGCGTAAAAAGTTGGCAAACCATACAAGAGGATAAAAAGTGGTGGTGCACATTGTCCACCTACCGCTATGCAAAAAGAGCAATCCAACAGCAACATTGGATTGCTCTTTTTCGTTAGTTTTCTCCTCAACGGCAAGTTCAGCAACACTATAAGGCCCTGCGCTCGCCTTCCATGCAGCAAGCCATACCAAGGTATGCACACCTATGAGAATAGTCTAAGCTATAGTTCCAGTAAACTTTCACCTACCCTTCTGACGCAAACGCTGGCGCTCTTTTCACTGCCATCAGAATGGAAAATAATAGAAAGCAGACTTATATTGTTAAAAAACAAAAAAAAACGAAGAATAATGTCCTATGGCTTGCAAAACAAGTGTTTTTATAATAGTTTTGCAATATTATTAACGTAAACAACTAACAGTATGACAACAACAAGAAGAGCCCAGATAGTATGGGCACTGGTACTATGCTTTTGCACCTCCATTCTGCTCGCATGCCAGCACGATTCGGAGGAAGACAACCAAACAACCTGCATCCGTTCTGCGCATTCCTCCGTATGGATTGAAATCTATAGCAAAGACGGGAGCCTGTTTGATTATAGCCAATTGCAAGCAAACAAAGGCATCCAGGCGACTGGTGAGCGCTTTAAAAAGCCACTTCCCATCTATTTTTGTAATCAAGCGGGCGAAACTTGCATCTCCTTACAAACAGAGTTACCCGAGCAACCGAAGATGATTGACGATGGAAAGGCAAAGTCAATAACCCGCACTTCGGGCGCTTCGCTTCAGCTGGGCAAACAGCATTTCGACTTGGTCTTCACCTATAGATTTGTATTTCGCGAGAGATTGAAGTACTCCTACGACCCATCGCTTTCAGCCCCCGACGTATTTATTGAAACAGTGACCTGCAACGGCAGAGAGATAGGTTCGGGAGGACCAACAAATATACCCACCATCGTGTTTCAAGAAAAGCTGGATGGGTTATTCGATGTGTGCTCCTTAGAATGGCAACTCCATGCCCCAAGGCGCCAAGCAACAGAGAGATAGCCCCAGGGAAAGGGCGCTTCACCACAGCATTTCATAGCGCCTCAACATAAAAAGCGCGCGAAGAGACTCCCTACTGTGGTGTCTATAGCCGTTGTGTAGAGATTGTTTTGCGATGCCATCCCCCCGCACAATGAAAAGAAGGCATTTCTTTGGCGGAATAAAAAAATATGCCGAAATTTGCAAAACGACTGGTTCGTGCGCAGTCTATAGACGAAAAGGGCACGGCAACAATACGCAAAAAGGAAATTAGGAATGAAAATTTTTGGCATAGAAGGCAATTATAACACTGCGGCATGCACGCTACAAGGGGATGGAACAGGGGCAGATACACCCGTGCTTTTCACCAAATGCGACACGGCTTTGCTCAAAGACAGTAAACCTTTTTTCATTCCCGACCACTTAGGCACCATCACTGCTGCCGTGCATCTCGTGGTGAGAATCTGCCGATTGGGCAAGACCATCGCTCCACGTTTTGCCACACGCTATTATGATGCCGTCACCCTTGGCGTGGATTTCACCGCTACAGACTTGCAAAAAAACTTACAAAAGGCCGGTCAACCCTGGGACTTGAGCAAGAGCTTTGATGGTAGTGCCGCCATAGGCACATGGGTTCCGTTGGATGAACTCAAACCCGTTCACAACCTCCCCTTCACTCTTTCGTGCAACAACACGCCCCTGCAAACGGGCTATTCGGGCGACATGCGCCACAACATCGACGACCTCATTGCCTACATCAGCCAGTTTTTCACCCTCAAAACAGGCGATATCCTCTTCACCGGAGCCCTCGTTTCACCCAACATCGTCCACATCAACGACCACCTCGAGGGCTTCATTGGCGAACGAAAAGTGCTTTCGTTTAATTGTAAATAAGAGGGAATCCTATACACCATCCTATACTAAGACCATCTATGAAGTGACAGCTACAGATGTAATAAAAAAAATTATTACCTATAAATAACAAAAAAACACGAAAAAGATCTTTATTTTACAAATAAAACCATACATTTGCAAAAACAAACGAGCTATAGAAGCGAAAATAAATAAAAAAATAACACCGCATAGATGGCTCTTAAATACAAAAATAAAAGATCTAAGCAATGACTGAAATGAAAAGGTATCTTCGTGAATTAGAAGGACAAACTGCAAAACGTATTACTGGAAGAACAATTCAGTAATCGGGAGGACGCTTTTACACATTATGTATTATCACAGATAGGAACTAAGGTTTCTGCAGAAAATTATGTGGTATGCCATGCCAGCATAAAGAATTCCATTGGGAGTGTTTTGGGTGAGATTTTTGCATACAACGAAAGCTCCAATCAAGAGGTGCTGACCCTGTTCTATACTATTTATGAAACGGATACCAGCATCATTCCCACAAGAACAGATTCAGATGTACAATATGCCTGGTCACGATTGCAGGGGTTCTATGACAAAGCTATCCGCAATGCTGCTGAGGATATGGAAAAAAATGACCCCGCCTATGAAGTGTGTCGAATGATTGATGATAATAAGAATCTGTACAAAAACAATACGATTTTTATATCATTTCTAATTGTGTTATTCAGCATTCTGAACCAAAAGAAAAATACGCGATAAGGAAACCGATAACAACATTTGGGATTTAAAAGAAACTTTTCGGTAATTTAACTGATACAAGTAACCATGTTGAAATCAATATTAATTTAGAAAATGATCCTGATTACGCTTACAAAATACCATATATCCAGATGGAATCTACCGATCACTCTGAATATAAATGTCTTTTAATGATGTTCCCTGCCAAGCTATTATACAAGCTCTATCGAAAATGGAACACCGATTTATTACAATACAATGTGCGCTATTGGCTTTCGTTTAAAAAAACAAAACGAAAGCATACCAACGCAGATATTAGGGAAACGTTGCAAAATAATCCACAGATGTTTTTGGCTTATAACAATGGTATCACAGCTATCGCCTCGAATGTCACCTTAGAACCTCAGGGTGTAACAACCCCTGTAGGCGAGGTTAAAGATGGGCAGAGCACACCAGGAGAAATGGTTTCAAGTGGACTTTTGAAGGCCATTCACAATTTCCAAATTGTAAATGGCGGCCAAACAACAGCTTCTATATGTAAAGCTAAAGAAGCCGCAGGAGGGAAAATAGATTTAAGTAGCACATTCGTACAAGTTAAACTCATTGTCATTGGATCTAATCAAAATATAAATGAATTAGCAGGTAAAATCTCACGTAGTTCAAATAGTCAAAATGCAGTAAAGGATTCAGACTTCAGTGTAAGCGAACAATTTAATACTAAGATGCAAGAACTCTCACGAAACATTGTTATTCCAAATGATAGAGGAGAACTTTCTTACTGGTATTATGAACGGATTCGTGGACAGTATGAAGCAGAAAAGACAAGATTAACGAAGAAAATAGATGCTGACACCTTTAAATATACATATCCAAGGGCTTGTCTCTTCACAAAAGAAGATATCGCTATCGTATGGAAAAGTTGGAAGGAAGAGCCTTCAGATGCCGTAAAAGGGAGAGGGACTACATATGATATTTTCATCAATCAGATAATCAATGATAGCTTTATCCCAGATGAAGAGTATTTTAAAGAGACTATAGGCCTGCTTATTTTGTATAAATTTTTAAAACATAGGCCTGAGAATAAGAAGTATAAGAATCTTACAGCTCCTGTTATAGCCTACACATTAGCCTATCTGCATTATATCACTTTTGACCATTTCCCTCTCATACCACTTTGGGAAAATCAAAAGCTTTCCTCACAACAAGAATTACTTTTAAATAAAATCGCCAATCTCATATTCCAAATACTATCGCAACTCGCTGCAGAAGAAGAAACATCTGTACTATCCATGAGCAAGAGAAAAGGTCTTTTTGAAGAGATAAAACAAAGAGTCTCAAGTGAGGATTATATGGAATTACGCCAGACTTTACCTGACATCTTCCAAAAGAACGAGGAAAAGGCGTTCGTTTAATCGCGTAAAGAATAGCTTGCTAACAATCAATCAAGTAACGAGGCCTTTGTGCTTTTTTCAAATGCTGGCAGTAAACGATTGATTTTAAAAAAAGGCGGAAAATAAAAATCATAACAGCTTGATGATGAGCATATTTCTTTTTCTTTAGAAGAAATCAAACTGTATAACAGAGATATTGCTGAGAGAAAAAAGGTACATACAAAGCAGAGGGTGGTGGTATTCACTCGTTCATCATCCATTGATTACCACGCCATGACATAGGGATGGTACGCGGCATGGGCATTTATCATCACACCACAACGTGGGATTGCCGTATCATTATCCATTGATTACCAAATCATGGCATAGGGATGGTGCGCGATAACACGATGTATAGACATTGAACCACAAGGAATTCCCACACAAATGGCAAGGGCATATGTACAGAAAGGCGTGGGAGGGATTACCCCGAAGGGGTTATACTTTTGATAGGGCAGGGTTTATGAGCGCAGCGAAATCTACCCTGTCTTGATGACATCCACCACAGAATCTACCCCCTTGGGGGTTGTACTTTCTTTCATTCTCCGCGCCATTCCCCCATTATCCCCATTTTTGTGACCGCATAAATCATGATGATGCAAAGCCACGGATGGTTACATGTGATGCATTTGATAGCACAAAGAAAGAAAGTACAACCCCCAAGGGGGTAGCATTCCACTCACCTCGCTCCCCAGGGTAGCCTCCTATCGTCGGCAACCCTGGGCTATCAAAAGTACAACCCCGACGGGATTGGTCGTGTCACCATCCGCCATTGCTCCACCACCACACGGAAAAGGACGAGGAGGACACAGCACATTACGCAAATCAATGGACGGGGATGAGCATAACAGCACTACCCATTCAAACGCAACAACATGGAGGTTGGTCGTGTCACCATCCCCCCACCGCCCCCTCACCACACGGAAAAAGACGAGGAGGGCATGGCACATGGCACAAACAAAGGGAGGACATTACCATTTGATAAAAAGAGGATGAGGGGATGGACGCGCGCCAACTCACAGTAAAAATCTTGTCGATGGCTGCTCATGGTACGACCCATGGAGGAACGAATTCGTTGCATGGTCACGCTATAACGAAAAAGCAAAGATAAATGGTTCTTACACTAACGTGAGAAAAGAACTGAAATGGTCACTTTATACCGAAAAAACAAAGATAAATGGAGATTATCTTTTATCTTTGCAAACGAAAGGAAAAATAGCTTGTTCCACATCGCAAGAACGCATGAGGATGGCTGTTTTAAGGCGTTCTACCCCAAACTTACAGCGTTTGTGGATGGGACAATGAACCAAAGAGTGAAGTAGCATGACCCATCAATATCTACCAAAAAATCTCCATAGTAAGTGCGTCAAGTGCTTGCTATTCACGGTTTTGTGTTGCCTTTTCATCCTCCCTGCGGCCGCTTCCTCACGCTTTTTCCACCTCTCGTCTACCCAATTACACATCGATTCGGCATTGGCGCGCTTCACGTATGCCATGCCTTTGTCGGGCAACTACCGCGATTCCACCTACCAGGTGGAGGTGGTTTACCCCGAGTTTGTGCCCCTTTCGCCGACACAGCAGCAGGCTTATCGGGCGATAACCACGGCGTTGCCACCCACATGGCCCACGGTTGAGCAGACGATGGTGGTGCAACGCAAGCAGCCGATGCTGGTGGTTTCGTTCCCTCCCTACGCCTATCGCGACGGGCATTATTGCGCTTTGACGCGGTTCATGTTGCGCATCACGTCGCAACCTCGTGCGCTTGCCCACGCTCAGCGCAATCCTTTGTCCACCCGTGTGGCCGCTGCCGACCGCTATACCCATCAATCTGTGCTGGCACAAGGGCGCTGGGTGAAGATCAAAGTGGCTGAGACGGGCGTGCATCAACTCAGCGAATCGCTCATCCGTCAGGCAGGGTTCACCGATATAAATAAGGTGCATATCTATGGTTATGGCGGTTGGTTGCAAAACGAAGTGTTGCGCGAAGCCGACCTCATTGCGGGCGATGACCTGCACGAAGTGGCGCAATGTGTGGTGGGAGGTCGTCATCTTTTCTATGCCAAAGGGACGGTTTCGTGGGATGATGCTACGGCACTTCGCCGCACACGCAACCCCTATTCCGACTACGGTTACTACTTTCTTACCGAGTCGTCTGCGCCACCACGCACCATGAACGAAACCGATTTTCTGCAACAGTTCTATCCCTCGCCCAACGATTACCACACGCTCATCGAGGACGACAGCTATGCCTGGTACCACGGTGGGCGCAACCTCTACGACAAAACGCCCATCCCTGTCGGTCAAACGGCCACGTTCTCGTTTGCCCATCCCCCTGCAGCTACTGCCGCAACGCTATCGGTAAATGTCAGCGCGGGTGCTCCATCTATGGTCGAAGTGGCTGTGAACGACCAGCCCGTCGGCCAACTTTCCATTCAACTGCACGCCTATGACGCGGGCAATGAGGCGCAAGGTGTCTATGCGTTGCCCACGCTCCAGCCCACCGATCGCGTGCGCATCACCACCCTTTCGGGCGGCCCTTGTCGGATGGACTATGTGTCGATGACCTGGAATGCCCCCTTCCCTGCGCCGCAATTAGCCACCGATGCCTTCCCCATTCCTACCATCGCCGGCACCATCTCACCGCAAAATCTCCACGGCGATGGTCCTGCTGACCTGGTCATCATCGTGCCTTCGTCGGGCAAACTCACGGCCGAAGCCGAGCGCTTAAAAGCCTTTCATGCCCAACACGATGGGCTTCGCATCAAGATTGTGGCGGCCGATGCCTTGTATAATGAGTTCTCCAGCGGCACACCCGACGTGAATGCCTACCGCCGTTACCTCAAGATGCTCTACGATCGCGCCACCAATCCCGCCGACGCCCCCCCGCTATTTGCTGCTCTTTGGCGACTGCCTTTGGGACAATCGGCTGCGCACAACGGCCACGAAGCAGCTGCAGGCCGACGACTACCTGTTGTGCTACGAGAGCGAAAACTCGTTCAATGCCATCGAATGTTACGTGAGCGATACCTTCTTAGGGCTGTTGGATGACGGCGAAGGTGGTGCGCTCCAGACCCACGATATCCCCGATATTGGCGTGGGACGTTTCCCTGTTTCCACCCCCGAAGAGGCCCGAACGATGGTCGATAAAACCATTCGTTATGCCGAAAATGCTGATGCCGGCGCATGGCAAAACACCTTGCTTTTCATGGGCGATGACGGCAATCAGAACCTACATATGGACGATGCCAACGACGTTGCCGACGCCGTTGCCCAGCAACACCCCGCACTCTATGTGAAAAAGGTGATGTGGGACGCCTACAAACGCCAGACCTCGACCACGGGAAACAGCTACCCCGACGTGCGAAAAGCCATCATCGAGCAGCAACAACGCGGTGCCCTCATCATGGATTATGCCGGTCATGGCTCCGAGGTGCAGCTCTCCCACGAGGGCGTTCTCAACCGAAATGACTTCGCAACCTTCAACCATCGCCATCTGCCGCTGTGGATAACGGCCTCGTGTGACATTGCTCCTTTCGACGGTTTGGCACCCACCTTGGGCGAAACGGCCGTGCGAAACGCCCACGGAGGCGCAGTGGCTTTCTTCGGAACCACACGCACCGTCTATGCCCGTTACAACAAAATGCTCAATATGGCCTATCTCAAACACGTGCTGAGTACCACCAACGGCCGCCTCAACACCCTCGGAGAAGCCCACCAATTGGCACTCGCTGAGATGATTACCACTGGCAAAGACCGCACAACCAACAAGCTGCAATATGCCCTTTTGGGCGACCCTGCCCTGCGTTTAAACCTGCCTCGACAGCAAATGGTGGTCGATTCGATTGCCGGCATAGCGACCCACAGCGGCACAATGCCCACGCTCAAGGCAGGCAGTGTGGTGCGCATCGTGGGCCACATCGACGGCCAACCGCAGTTCAAAGGCCTATCTACGCTCGTGGTACGCGATGCACCCGAACGCGTGACTTGCCGTTTAAACGACCCCACAGAGGCCGACACTGCCTTTCAATACACCGACCGCCAAATGGTGATTTTCACAGGAACGGACAGCGTTCGCGCCGGAAAATTTGCTTTTACCTTTGCTGTTCCGCGCGACATTCGCTACAGCAACGGGCAAGGTCTCATCACCCTTTTCGCCACCGACGACAGCCAACGGCTCATGGTGAATGGGCAATCGCAGCAATTCACCGTAGGCGGTTCGGCACTATCCCCCACCGATGGCACGGGACCCACCATCACTTGCTACCTCAACCACCCCGCCTTTCGGTCGGGCGACCGTGTGAACGCCACGCCAATGTTTGTGGCATCGCTCCACGATAGCGACGGCATCAACGTCACGGGTAGCGGCATTGGCCACAACTTGGCACTCATTGTCGACGGCGAACCGCAGCAAACCTACAACCTCAACGACCATTTCCAGTTCGACATCGGCAGCTACACCTCGGGAACGGTGGCTTTTCAGCTGCCCCAACTCAGCGAAGGCCGCCACCGATTGCAGTTCCGCGCGTGGGATGTGCAAACAATTCGTCGGTCACCACACTCGACTTCGTCGTCGACAGCCACATGGAGCCCCACCTCATCAGCGTGCAGCTGTCCGAAAATCCGGCACGAAATCACACGCAGTTCCGCATCGAACACGACCAGATAGGCACCCCCCTGTCGATAGAAATCAGCGTCTTCGACCTCGTAGGCCGCCCCCTGTGGCACCACATCGAGCAGGCCACGCCCGCCCACGCCGTCTACACCATCGACTATCCCCTCACGATGCAAGGCGGAAGTCGCTTGCCACCGGGCCTCTATCTCTGCCGCGTGCGCCTCGTCAATGGCGGCAACACCCACGAAACGAAAACCCTGAAATTGCTCGTTGCGGGCAATAAATAAACGTCCAACACGTTATGTCATTACACATTTGCAACACAATGAAAGTAAAAACAACGATGCTCGTCGCCCTCATGCTGGCCGGTTTCAGTCCACAGATAGTGGCGCAATCCATCAAAGAAACGATTTTCAACCCCGTCTACACGGCCGTAACGTCGCAGACCATCGCCCCCGATGCCCGGGCAGCCGGCATGGGTGACGTGGGTGTAGCCACCGATCCCGACGTGAATGCGCAATATTGGAACCCCGCAAAATATCCGTTCAACATCAGTCGGGCGGGCGTTTCGCTCAACTACACACCATGGTTGCGCCGCTTGGTCAACGACATGTATTTGGCCAACCTCACGGGATTTTATCGCATCGGCAACTACAGTGCCGTGTCAACCTCACTGCGTTATTTCAACATGGGCGAGGTGGAACTGCCCCATAGCGGCTCGACGGGCGCCATTCCCACCATCCATCCCCACGAGATGTCGTTCGATGTGGGCTACGCTTTGATGCTCAGCGAGCGCTTTTCTATCGCGGCTGCCGTGCGTTATATCCACTCCGACCTCACCTATGATTATAGCGATGCCACCCAGCCCGGCAGTGCTTTTGCCGCCGACCTCGCCCTTTACTATCAAAACTACGTCACGATGGGGCAGCGCGAGTGCCAATTGGGCTTGGGCATGAACATCTCTAACATCGGCAGTAAGATTAATTTCAGCAGCGATGACAACAGCGAATTCATCCCCACCAACCTGCGTTTGGGCGGCGCTTTGATGGTGCCCATCGACGAATACAACCGCTTTTCGGTGGCCGTCGATGCCAACAAGCTGCTCGTTCCCACACGCCCCATTCAGCGCGACAACGAACTTCCCGCCGATTTCGACAACCGCTTGCAACGCGACTACTATGATGTGTCGAGCATCAACGGCATCTTCAAGAGCTTTGGCGATGCGCCCGGCAGACTGAAAGAGGAACTGCAAGAGGTTTCATGGAGCCTCGGTGGCGAGTATGTTTACCACGACCAGTTTGCCGTTCGCGCGGGCTATCACCACGAGAGTGCCAACAAAGGCAACCGAAAATATCTCACCCTCGGCGCCGGTTTCAAAACCCATGGCATCGCTTTAGACGCGGCCTACCTCATCGCCACGGCCAAAAGCAACCCCTTGGACCAGACGTTGCGCCTGTCGCTGGCCTTCGATTTCGACGGCATCAAGGACCTTTTCCGGCGGTAGCCATGCCCGTTGCGTGGCAGCAACAAGGGCTATGCGCGCCATACATAGGGTTGATGCACCCTGCAAAAGCAGCATGCGCCGCAACCTTTGCGCCTCGCTCGACCTGAGAAAGCAAGGCTATAGCCCTGCAAACCACGCCGCTTTGCCGCACAATTTCGTGCAGATGGGCACACAAACACATTGACATTCAAAATCAACCAATATGATAAGAGTAGGAATGGGCTTCGATGTCCACCAGTTAGTTGAAGGCCGCGACCTGTGGTTGGGCGGCATCAAAATTCCACATAGCATGGGGTTGCAGGGCCATAGCGACGCCGATGTGCTCGTGCATGCCATCAGCGATGCCCTCCTTGGCGCAGCCAATCTGCGCGACATCGGCTATCATTTTCCCGACACGAGCGACAAAACGCTCAACATGGACAGCAAAATCATCCTCAAAGGTGTCGTCGACCTGCTGGCCGAAAAGGGCTACCACATTGGCAACATCGACGCAACCCTCTGCGCCGAACGACCCAAAATCAATCCCCATGTGCCGGCCATGCGTGCGTGTCTGGCGCAGGTGATGGGCATCGACGAAGACCAAATCTCCATCAAAGCCACCACCACCGAGCACTTAGGGTTCACGGGTCGCGAGGAAGGCATGTCGGCCTATGCCGTGTGTCTCATCGAGAAATAATGCCGTTTCTCGGTTCTTTTTCTTAATTTTGCAGGCCAACAAAGGCAAGATGAAACATATTTTTGGCATTTTCCGCATCAAGAAAGACGAACGAGGGATGGCGCTCGCCGCGGCACTCTATGCCGTGGTGCTCAACCTTTTGGTCATCCTCCACTACGCTTCCCAATATACTAAGGTGGGCGAAGCCTATCACCAGCTGTTCGTTCGCACGTTCCACATCTCGGGATTCGACCCACTGAGCTACGCCGTGGTGTCGCAATGGGAACAGGCTTACAACATTTATCGTCACCCGTTGTTGGCATTTTTCATGTTTCCTGCCGCGCAACTCAACCAAGCACTCATGGCCATCACGGGGCTCAACATGGCTCCTTTCATCGTGGGCTGCATGCTGGTGTTCTGCGCTTTCTACAGCATTCTGTTCCTCTATCGCCTCATGGTGCAAGTCATTGGTGTGCAACGCCTCGACGCTTCACTGCTGTCGGCTTTTTTCATGAGCATGGCCTATGTCATGGTTTCGGTGAGTGTGCCCGACCATTTCTGTTTCTCAATGTTCATGTTGCTGCTCACGTTGTGGGTGGCAGGGCGCAAAATGCAGCAGGGACAGCCGTTCACCAAGTGGCAAACCATCTTGTTTTTCATCGTCACGGCAGGCATCTCGCTCAACAACGGCATCAAGATTTTCATGGCCAACGCGTGGGTCAACGGCCGAAAATTCTGGCGTCCGGCCAACCTCTGCCTCGCCATTGTGCTGCCGTCGCTGCTGATGTGGGGCGCGGCACGCATGGAATGGAACCATTATGAACGCCCCTCGCAATACATCAAAAACCAGAAACGCAAGGCCGAGGTGGCTGCTGCACATGCCAAAATCGCACAGGCCGTGCGCGATACCACGCATCTCACCGACACCACGGCCATCAAACGCGCCATTCAACAGCCATCAAACGGCAGGCACACCAGCAATATGTGGCCGACCACAAACAGCCTTGGAACCGCCACAAAGGGCAACCCATGGGCAAAGGTGAGTTCACCCAGTGGACCGACGGCACCACTTCGCGCTGGCAGTCGACGGTGGACAACCTCATGGGTGAGTCGATTCAGCTGCACGAAGACCACCTCTTGCAAGACACGTTGCGCGCCCGTCCGCTCTTTGTGCCCTATCGTTACGCCCTCAACTACGCGGTCGAAGGGCTCGTGGCACTGCTGTTTCTGTGGGGCATTTGGGCGGGTCGGCACCACCGTCTGTTGTGGCTTGCCCTCTCGTTTTGGGCATTCGACATGGCTATCCACATGGGCTTGGGCTTCGGACTGAACGAGGTTTACATCATGGGTGCCCATTGGCTCTTCGTTATTCCCATCGCCTACGCCTACCTGTTGCGCCAAACGGCCACGCAGCGCCGCTGGCATCGTCTGCTCCGCACGCTCCTTCTCGCCCTCACCCTCTTCCTCTTTTGCTGGAACTTCGCGCTCTATGCCCACTATCTCTGCACCGCCGCATAGCCCCATTCCCACGCCTCTACCCACCGATCATCGCCGGCATGGCAAGGCTACTCACACACTTTGCGGGGTGATGGTAGCGTAATGCCGTTGCAAAAATGCCTGCATCTTGGCTTGATGTGCTTCCATGTCACAAGGCAGCCATGCCCGTTCGTCTCCGCGTTCAGGGTTATCACGGTTATCTTTACACTGTTGTAGCATCACCATTAGCTTGAGTGAGGCCACACTGACAGGTGCAATTTTATGCGAAGCATCTAAATAGCGACCCACCTTCACTGCTGGACTCCAATTCGAACCCGCACTATTCATATCGGCACCCATCATGGCATAATTGCCAAAACAATTGATTTGATTATCGGTAACGCCTTCGTTGGTATTGGCTTGCGGATAGAAATGCTCTAAAGAACGGCGTGTGCGCGAGAAATAAAAACGATTAAATGCCTCGAGACCAAAGTCTTTACAGCCAAGCTGCTCAAAGAATTGGCGGCGCAAATCATTATTATCTTTCAGCTGTTTACCCTCCACCTGCTCGGCATAGGCACACCAAAGGCGGTAGTCCATATAATTGAACACAAAAAGAGGAACACCTCGTGAGCGTCCATTGCCACCACCAAAGACAAGTGGATAGTCGGGGGTAGCATGGCGAAGAACTACGTTTAAATGGCCATCTGCCAACACCTCGCTGTCAAAAGCATTGGGGTTGGGCGTATTTTTTATATTGAGTACCTCCCCATTGAGATAGATATCAAAGAAATATTTATCACTCAACTGCGACAAGAATGTAGCGTAATGCTCAAGATTGCGGTCTGAGAAGAGGTGCAACAACGTGTAGAGCAGATAGTTTTTGCGCTGACGTGGCGTGAAAGAAACCTCAAACATCGAAAGCAAATGCACCAACTTGCGTTGCAACTTGGAGTCATCAGACAGATTTTTGGAATATTCCTTCCCATCTTTTTGCCAGTGTTCCAACTGCCAAGGGTTACTATCAGGCAAGTCATCCTCCTGCGTATGGTGCACGATGTAGTTGTCAAGCAAATATTTCGCCTTCAACAAATTAAAGCCAAAACATTTTACAAAGTCTACCGTTTGGGGAACTCGCTTAAAGGCATTAATAAGTTCCTTGTCGTCAAGTGGAATATCTTCCATCCCACAGCAACGTGTTTCCAAGCAAGTAAGCTTTAAGACAATGAGCAGAAAATTGGGAAAGTCGATGATAGGGCGAAAGGATTCTCGTTCAGCTTCAACAGCAACAGATTGTGCAGCAAAAGCCTTCTCATTCAAAAAAGTTTCAATAGTGTTATGCGACATCACGCCCGCACCATCGCTACTACCCGCAGACGACAACGCACTATCGCGAGGAATGCATGCCTCAAGCGCATCGAAGTTTCCATAAAAGAATTTGAAATCATGGCGCTTTTCACCAAAGAAATAATCGGCATACGGACTACTTTGCTGGATATAAACATTCATCTCGCTACAGGCCTGCCATATTTCAGCAAAGCAATTGCGTGCATGAGAGGGTAGCAAATCAATGAGTTTTGCTTTCACAATCTCATGCTTCTCCAGCTGTTCACCACGCGAATTCATCACTTCAAAATAATGATTAAGGTCGATATCCTTGGGCACTTTGTAATGAATAATATACACCTGTTCTGTTAGATAGGTGATAAAAGCCGTCTTGCTTGCATCAATTCCCAATTCATCGAAGACTGCTTGCACATTTCTAAAACCATTAACAAGCCCAAGGTCGACTTCTGTTCCAACTCTTGGAGCAGAGCCTGCACGCTCTTATAACTGCTACCGCAGCTCACTTCGCCCTTTTTATCTGCTGGTTGGAAAAGTTTCTTTAACGTGTTATTCGCCTCCTTCCGCGCCCTATACGCCAGCGTGTTATGAAAAGACACACCTAAAGCCTTCAAAATAAGGAAAAGGGTTGTCAGCCGTTGCTGCCCATCAATCACCTCAAAGGTTTGCTCACCACGGTCAAAGGTCACTAACGTACCGATATAATAGACATCTCGCCCAGCTTGTTGGGCATCTAAGATGTCACTAACCAGTGCCGCAATCTCATCTTTTCCCCAAGCATAATTACGCTGATAAATGGGAATCTGGTAGGTAATAACGGTGGGACTATCGAAAATGCTGTGGATAGAACAGCGCTCAATCTCGTTTGTTTTACTCATCTTTTGGTTGTATATAAAATTGATACTCTACGAAATAATGTAGAAAATTGGTGTAGATTCCTTCACCATCTTGAGCATTTACATCCTTTTTATATCTGTCTTTAATACACGTTGCTGGCAACATACACACTTTATCGGCTAATTTACTCAGTAACTTTTCAGGCGATATGGCTTCAGCTATCAAACGATAAAGATTAAAAGCATTTGTAAGTCCGTTTCCCATGATATAGTTTGTGCCGATACCCAACCTAAGTTCGCATACTGCAACCGCAAGGAATAGGCCCAAATGAAGTCGAGCACCACAAATTGTTCAAATAAATCAATATCTAATGAAGTGGGTTTTGATGGACAAAAACGGTCTACATAGAGCAACGCTGCCAAGTCAAAAAGTTGGCGAGCAATGCGGTTACCAATCCCATTCCTATAATGCGGAAGGTCTAAAGTCTTCACAATGTCATTACCATTAATAAAATAGCCCACATATTTGTCATTATTTTGGATATCTTTTAAAATATCGAAATAATGGTAGGTGAAGTCAAAAAAGGGTTTCCCTGCCAATATCGGTGCCGTTAATTGGAAGGGTCTTAGCTCATGAATTCCCGTCACAAAAGGCATTGCCGAATGGTTTACCATCTCGGCATAGGCATGTGCTCCTTTATAGAATTGTGCATAAGGATAATTATCCTTGGCACTAACGCCCTTAAAAGAATCCATGTTCTGTTCATTTAATTTCCACGCTTTTTGTTCTTTCACCCACGCTCTGAGTCGAAAAAGATACTCCGAAAAAAAGTTTGACAACTGCCATTGATCTATATTTTCCCAATGGTGCACAATGCGTTCGGTTTCTGCCTCATCCAAACCTCGCATCTCACGCAGATGATAAGCTTTCAATAGGTCATGGGGATAAAGCTCCTTTCCGCGGGCATTCTGCGAATCAAAGAATTGAAAAGCTTCGGATATATCACTGGTAATCACCACAACAAATTCACATTGCTGCTTAATAAAGGCGCGTAAATCACTCAATATACGGTCGCCAGCCCTATCAGAAATCGTCCTTTCCTTAAGCCCTTCACGTTTCCGTTCCTCCATCATATTATTACAACGCCGCACAAATGTGGCATAATTATTGGCGATATTGCGCTGCGTGTAGCTATTATCAGCCAACTTCTCCTGCAAGAAAGGTATCTGGCTCTCGCCCAATGCTTTCAATAACAGGGCAAAAGTGGTGATGCGCTGTTGTCCATCAACCACATCATAAACCTGTGCCTGTGCATCATAATGCAAGATGAGTGTCCCCACTCTGTAAACTTCCTTATTGCCATTGTGGGCTTCGATGATATCATCCAACAACTGAATGGCATGCTTTGCTGTCCACTTATAAGGGCGTTGATAAATGGGTATCTTGAGCAAGACATGTGCTCTTGCCCCCTCACCAGCAATAGTTGTAATCTTTTTTTTTCAATGAGAAGGTCACCGATTTTAGCTATCCCCAAGGATAAACGATTGTCACTTGACATTTTATATAGTCTTTATAATTCCAAAATCTTTCAATGCTTAAAACCTATATACGATAAGATCTCACCACAAATTTACACATTTTTCGAGGGATAATCACACGATTTTTACACATTTTTCGAGGGTTCAATGCGCAGAATTCACACCTTTTTCGAGGGAGTGGCCGAGCAACAGAGAAACCATTGCGCACCTTTCGAAAACGAAAGCAGGAGGGGTTTTCTCCTATTCTTAACCTTTTTTAAAGGCTTGTTATTTCCTTTTTCGTGGAAAAAAATGCTTAAAAAGTGCATAAGCGGTGTTTTTTATTGCGCAATTCAATTATAATCCTTACATTTGCTTCTAAATAAGGTGCATTTTATAACCTCGCTTTGGACAGCATTACTTTCTCATTGCGCAACCTTTTCTTTCTTTTTGAAAGCACGATAAGGCCTGTAAGGCTTTCAAAACAGGGAGAGATGCCACTTTGAAAGAGCGTTGGACAGCCCAGCATAGGTCGCGGTTTGGCTCCCAAACAAGGAGTTTTCACTGACGAATGTGCCTCAAAGAATAGGATTCATCCATTAAGGTTTAACAAAAGAAAAAGTAAAAAAATGGAAAAGATAGACCAGCTCGACCGTAAGATTTGCGCATTCTATCAGACAATGCGCGCGTTCCTTTCAAAGAAGTCGCAGCATTATGCAAGGTTTCTCGTGCGGCAGTGCATCAACGTGTACAACGCCTTATTGACAATCATATCATGCTTGGCAGCAGTTTTGATGTCAACCCCGTGTATTTAGGCTACCCCCTTCTCACCTATGTAGGCGTGCATTTGGAGCATAGCAAGTGCTATCCTCATGTGGTTGAAGACTTGAAAGCCATCCCAGAGGTAGTGGAATGTCACTGTGTTACAGGATCTTACGACATCTTACTGAAGCTTTATGCCCACGACAATGCCCACCTCATGTCTTTTGCTCAATGCGCAAGTGCAGACCATTGCAGGCGTTGTTTCAACCGAAACGTTAGTTTGTTTAGACGAAAGCATACGGCGCGAACTTCCTATTCATATAGCAGACGAGAAGTAATATTTTTTCATAAACATTCGAGACATGAATAATCCCTTCCACCTCCAGGCGCACCTCGACAGCACCTATGCCCATTTTCCCGAGGCACAGTCGCGCCCTTTGATTGGTATTTCGGCCAACACAGCCGACATCGACCTCACACTTCGGCGCGTCTATTGCGACCAGGTTGTGCGTGCAGGCGGTGTTCCGGTGGTGCTTCCACCAGTCGATGATGCCGAAGTGTTGATTAACATGCTCGAAGGAATCGATGGGTTGGTGCTCACGGGTGGTGCCGATTACAACCCTTTATGGTATGGTGAACAGCCTGAGAAAGAGCTACATACCATCAATCCCACACGCGATTTACCCGAATTGCTGCTCACGCGTCTGGCTTTCAACCGCCAGATTCCCATCTTGGGCACCTGCCGTGGCCTGCAAACCATGGCCATTGCCTTGGGTGGAAGCTTGGTGCAAGACCTCAAGACGCCTCTCAAACACAGTCAGGACGCACCGCGTTCGGAGGCCACACACAGCGTAACCATCACCGAAGGCAGCACCCTATATGGCCTTTATGGACAGGAAACTTTTGTCAACAGTTTTCACCATCAGGCGGTGAAAGACTGCGGACTGCATCTCCATGTTGTATCCACGGCACCCGATGGTGTGATTGAAGCGGTGGAAAGCACCGAGCAAAAGGCGCTCATGGGCGTGCAATGGCATCCCGAATGGATGGGCGACGAGGGACTGAAGCTGTTTGAATGGCTCATGCAACGCAGCCAGGAGTTCAAGGCAGCCAAGGCACTTCACCGCGAAATCCTCACGCTCGACAGCCATTGTGACACGCCGATGTTCTTCCCGCAGGGCGTGCATTTCGAACAAAGAGACCCCAAGGTGCTCTACGATCTGCACAAGATGACCGACGGAAAGCAAGACGCCGTGACCATGGTGGCCTATCTTCCGCAGCATCCTAAGCCCGGAGAACTGCCCGAAGGCATGTCGCCTCGCCAGTATGCCGACAGCATTTTCGACCAGATAGAGGCCATCGTGGCGCACGAAAACGACTATGTTGCCTTGGCCAGGACACCCCAACAGCTCTACGAAAACAAGGCGATGGGCAAAAAAAGCATCATGCTCGGCATTGAAAACGGGCTGGCTATTGAAGACGATATTCGCAACATTGCCCACTTTGCGCAACGCGGAATCGTTTATATCACGCTGTGTCACAATGGCGACAATGCCATTTGCGATAGTGCAAGAGGCACACAAACACATGGTGGTGTGAGCGCTTTTGGCGAGCAGGTGATACGCGAAATGAACCGATTGGGCGTGATGGTCGACCTCAGTCACGGTGCCGAAACGAGCTTCTTCGATGCCCTTTCTATCAGCCAAACACCCATTGTGTGCAGCCACAGCAACTGCAAAGCGCTGTGTGATGTGCCGCGTAACCTCACCGACGCGCAGTTAAAGGCGATCGCTCAGGCGGGAGGTGTGGCGCAAATCACGCTCTACCACGGCTTTTTGCGCAAGGAAGGTGAGGCCGACATCCGCGATGCCATGGCCCATTTGAACCATGCTATCGACGTGATGGGTATCGACCACGTAGGCCTTGGCACCGATTTCGACGGCGATGGCGGCATCAAAGGGCTGGCCGATGCGTCGGAACTCATCAACTTCACCACTGCCCTTTTGCGGCAACGGTTCTCAAAAGCCGACATCAAAAAGATTTGGGGCGAGAACTGGTTGCGCGTGATGCGCCAGGTGCAAGCCGCCAAACAAGGCGCATAGGGCGTTGCATTGCTACAGAAATCAACGCAGATGATCCATTCATCGCAACGGATAATGCGTGCAAAGTGGTGCATATTTCGTCGCACACGCACTACACCTATTTTATAGATAGGTGAAAATAGCGTTGATTTCTGTGGTGATTCAAGAGAAAGGAAAAGGGATAGAAAGGGCTTGAGTTGCGCAACACGGCTGGACATCATTCAGCCAAAACCACAGGATTCGCAGCAGATGAGGGGGTGTATGCGACCAAAGCGAACGGACAGGAGCAAGGAAGTGGAGAGTCGTTTATCCCTTTTGCTCGCGCGTGGTCTCCAACTCCCATTTAAAGAATCCAAGGTTTACGCCAAAGGTCATCCGCTGAACTTTAATCGGCATGGGGTCGGTAAAGACTTCATTCATGAGGCTTTTAAAGGCCTTTTGCTCTTTAGCCGTCGGCAGTTCACCGCCGTTTGCGATGTCTTCGTTTGCCTGTTGCATGGCTCTTGCTAATTGCCTGAGCTTGGTAAACGTCTCGATGATGGCAAGGGTGGTTTCTATTGCAACGGGAGAGCGCAGAACTGTCGCCAACATATACAATCCTTTTTCCGTAAAAGCGTTTGGCATCTTACGAACACCACCCCAGTTTGATGTCACAAATTGTGATTTCAAGTTTGCATATTCATCCGGTGTGAGCTGTAATATATACCCTTCCGGAAATCGTTCGCCATTACGTTTTACGGCTTGATTGACGACTCTTGTCTCCACACCATACAATTCCGCAACGTCTCTATCCAGGATAACCTGCGTATCTCGAATAACAATAATCTTACTTTCGACCTGTTTTGTCGGTTTGTTTTCATTCATGGCAACAAAGATAGTGCTTTTTCTTGACGTTTTTGCTTTTTCCTTTCATCCTTTTTTACTTATTATTCATCATCTAACCCACTGCTTATCTATGCCCTTTCACTCGCGATGTTAAAACAAGGGTACACACCACTATTTTACATTGCCGTCACAAGATTCCTCAATGTGCCCTGCATGGGCGATGAACGGCGTAGTTCATGCGTGCAATAACACCGTTTCAGGGCTAACACCATGATACCTATGGAAGCACATGGATGGGCACATACATGTGAAAAAAAGTTATTTTTAAACGGTAAAGAGCACCATGTGATGGAATTTTGGGTAGGTTTGTACCCCTAACTTTTATGTATGCTCACATGGAATTGATATTCTTTTTTCTCGTCGTCGACCTCCTTCCGTTGGGTCTTTTCTTGTGGCTTTTCCGCCATCTTCCCCCAAAAGAACAGCTCGCCGCACTGAGTCCGTTGCTCCTTCAGTTGGCCGTGTTGCTCGTCTGCGGCATTTTTGCTGGCGAATCTCTGCTGATAGCTTTTGCTTTCGGGCTTTTCATACCCTATTTGTTCCTCAATGCCATCACCCTTTCAGGTGCATTTTCGGCCGCCCTTTGCTATCGCCGTCAGTGCACAAGCAATGCGATGGTCTTGATTTGCTGCAATTTCTTCTTCCTATTCATGGGCACAGCCTTCCTCATGCAATAAGGAAAACGGCAGTTGAAGCACATGAGTTCCACCTTTTAAACGAACTTGATTCAAATGGAAACATCTTATATTTTCGCCATCGTCCACCTCGCCTTGCTCGTGGTCTATCTCATCTTGTTTCGCCATGTCACCCTGAAGAAGCGGCTGTTGGCACTCTATCCTTTGGGCATAGGATTGGTCATCACCATCGTTAACGGTGTTGAATTTCGTCCAAGTCTCGAAAATTTGGTCAATATGGGACCACTCCCCTACGCCATTGTGCAAGCCTTGCTGATACAAGCGAGCAGCTATGCCGGCGCCTATTGCTTCTTAAAGCGGTGGGACACACAAGCCATCGTGGTGCTGTTCATGGGTTTTGCGAGCAGCATGTGCTTAGCTGCCCACGCCTTTCATTAATCCCTGATGGTGGCTCAACGCAAAGATAAAACTCATTTTTGCATCTAAAATGGTTGGGCATTCCCCATTTTCCTATTGGTTCATGATGGGGTGATGCCCATGTCAGTTGTGCACACGCGAATGGTAAAGCAAGGTTTGTACTGCCACAAGATGGTCTTTACTCATCAATATCGTTGAGATCAAAATAAAGTAACCGTGTGGTGTCGTTGGCATCTGTCTTGCAAAGCGGAACAAAGCCATTCTTTTCATAAAAAGGAATAGCGGTAACATATGCGTCAACGGTAATGGATCGACAACCAGTCCTATTATCCCGAGTAAAATAACTCTTGATGAAATTAAGGATAAATGTACCTATCGACAACTTTCTGTCTGCGAGATCTACCCCAAGTCGACAGAGTTTAACGGCAGGATAACTCTTTAGTCGTTTCTCATTGGGGAAACGATGTCTGCGAAAGCGGTTAAATTCAGTCTTACTTTCAAAGTCGATGAGTGATACTCGATCATTTGCTAAGCTGAAATAGGCGGCTACATGTTTCGCATTGGCCTTAGCATACATGACATAGGTTACAGCCAATTTAGCCGCACTATAGGCTTCCGCATCATGCACGATGAAATCGTTTAAATCGCAATCTCCGCAATCAAACTGCTCCATCTCGTCGCCACTCCTCAGCTGGCGCACGTTATAATGGCTTATTAAAATGCTCTTTGCCCATGGTTCATTGCCCCATCACAGTGTCATCATGCGCAAAGCCGCGTGATAGTCGGCCAAACGCTCAGCTTTTTGCTCGGGCGTTTCTTGCCTACGCCTTCTCATGCGCTGTTCAAACGCTTTCGCATCTTTGCCAAAGAGTATCGGGGTTTCCTTAATCGGTTGTGCCATACGTTAAAATCCTCCTTGTATTCTATGTTGCAAAGATAGCGTTAATATTCCAACATTCCAAATCTTTTACCGCCAGAAATCCTACAAATCGCGCTGTATTTGTGCTATTCCGCTTTGTTTCAACGTTTTAACACGAGCCTCACGAGCACGAAATTCAGGGGAACGGTGATGGCAAACATCGGCAAAGGAGCGAGCGTGGGTGCCATACCGAGGGCGATAGCGGTGTGGAGGATGAGCTGTTGCAGGCCATAGTTGACCACATGGCAGAGGGCGAAGCCCACGCCCTTGCGCGCCGATCCCTTCACTTTGAAGGTGTAACGCGTGCTGGCCAAGAAGTTGAACAAGAAGCTCACGCCATAGCCTATGGTGTTGGCTATGAAGGCGTTGACCACCAAAGCATGAGCGCATAGACGCCATATTGCAACGCTACGGCCGTGATGCCCACCACAACGAAGCGCAACACCTCGCCAAGGAGCGTGCGATGTTCAGGCGCGAAAGGGTTTAAAATGGGCTTCATCGGCATAGTTTAGGAGTTCTTTGTCGCCTCGACTGTCGCCAAAGGCCACGATATAATAGTGTTCGCGGGGCTGTTTGAGCACAGCTTTCACACGGTTTACCTTCTCTTCGCCATAGCAGTTGGGCGTGAGAAACTTGCCCGTGAGGCGGCCGTTGCGCACTTCAATCTGCGTGCCGAGCACCAAAACATTCTGAAAAACGGTGCCACCCAGTTGTCGATGCTGGCACTCACGATCATCACCAAATGGCCTTTGCGCTGCACCTCGCGCACAAACGCCACACCTTCGGGACGTAACAACGCCCCATGTTGTAGGGCGAAATTGTGGCAATGCACATTGAATTGCTCCACAGGCATGCCGCGAAAACAATGGGCAAAGAGCCGTTCTTTGGTGTGGCTGTTGCTATAGAGTTTGAGCTTCATCAGCACCAAGAGCGGCGAAAACAGCAACAAGGCAGCATAGAAACGCAGCCTTCCCACAGCAAACGGGATGAACTTCAGCAGCGTGTCGTGCGTGGTGAGGGTGCCATCGAAGTCAAAAATGTAAACTTTTTCTTTCATATTTTTTTCATCTTGTGGGGTTGTTACATCGTGAGGGGTGCCCCTGTGTTGCACCTTCTCCTGCTGTTTGCGGTCAAGAGGCGGCCTTTAGCTTGTGTTCTAAGGGCGCGATGAACCAGCCTACCACCGTGTTTAACAGCCAAGCGGCAGGCAAAGTGATGCCCAGGCACACCCAGAATTTGGGCCAATAGCCCCAGTCACGCGGCAGATAGGCCAAGACAAAATGGATGTGGAGCAAGTAACATTCCAAGCTCAGGCTGCCCACAAAGCGGAAGATGCGGTTCGCACGGTCGGGCAAACGACGGAAGATGCGGTTCAACAACAGCACGGCCGTCACCGTGAGGGGGATGTAAAGCATGCGCTCAATATACAAAGGAAACAGGCCATGGAGCTGCTGTTCTAAGAAGATGCTCGAGAGCAAGGTCATCAAAAACAGGAGGATAATCATCCAAATGCCCACACCATCGATGGTTTCCTTGCGTCGAATGGCCTCGCCCATGTTGATGCCGATGAAGAAAATAGGCATGCGACTCCAGAAAATCTCGATGTGTCCGACGGCCTGATGAATGGGTGTGACATATTGCACGAGCACGCACCACAGGATCATTACCACGGGCAACCACCGATAGACAGGGTGCTTTTGGATGAGCATCATGTAGAAAGGTGCCAGCGCATAGAGCATCATCGTGGCTGGAATATACCAAAACGTGAGTTCGTCGTGCAGCCAAAAGTCCCAATTGAGGGTGATGTCGCCCACGAGATCGAGCCACATCCAGGCGTCGCCCCCATGAAAGCGCGGGATGTAGTAAAGGCAAGCGACAACGAGCCACGCGGGATAGATGCGCAGATAGCGACGCAGAAAGAAATGTTTGAGCGAGGCATTTTTCATCCACGCATACCACAAGCCCACGCCACTGAGAAACAAAAAGATGTCGACCCCTATGTTACCCATGCGCCGAAGCCCAAAGAAGAGGTCGTTGCGGGGCAGACTCACGTGGAAAAGGATGATGAAAAGCATGGCCGCTCCCATCAGCTCACCCCGGTATTTCGAGATGTTGAAGAGTTCGATGTCGTTGATTTTCATAACGAAGGAATGCGCTTCATGAGTTCACGAAAGAACCAAGCCAAGGCCAAACTGGTCACCACATAGAGCAGCAAACCCGCATAATAGTCGCCTTGCCGGCTCAAAGGAATGAAGATTTTGCGTGTGATGGGGTGGCAAACGAAGAGGGCTGCGCTCACACCGCCCACCCAAACGAGCCCCGACTGCAACCAGTAGGCATGGAAATAAGTGATGAGTTTCACCAAGGTCACCGCAGCAATGCACACGAAGAGGGGCACCAAAGTCCAGCCCACCATCGTGGTGCTGCCCATCAAAATGCTCAGGATGGACACCACAAACAGCAAATCACCGTGCGACTCGACAACATTTGGCCATAACGGGCATAGAGAATGCCGAAACCAAAGGGCAACATGCCACCCATAAAGTTATAACGATAGCGGTTCATGGCCTCGCTCTCGGGTGGCAACAGCAGCTGCACTGCCACGCAAACCACCATCAAGCCCACCACCACTTTCCACGAACGGCGACACACCAGCAAGCGAAAAACGAAATAGCATTGCAGCATGAGCCCGAAAAACCAGTAGGGACCTGGCCAGATGATGTCGTCGGGATGGGGCAAGAGATTGTTGAACATGCCGAGCATGGCCACCACATCGAGTGCCTGGTAGTGGTGGGAATGGGGCGTGATGAGGTCGAGCATGGTGAAGGCCACGAAGCCCACAATCATCATCCTAAACAGCTTTTTATAGTGAAAGAGCATGAAGGTGCCCAGCCCACGCCATGGTTTTGAGGCGATGATGGGCGGCAACACAGGGCCATTCTCATATTTCATCACCAGCCCATAGGCGCTGAGAAACAGGAAGATAGGCACACCATAATGGCCAAAGAACGACAACACATGCAGTGGCAGCAGCGCATCGGGGTGGACAATGGCGCGCAGAAAGTTGCTCACGTTGGCGTTGAAAAACTGGTATTCGTTTTCTTTCACCACGGGGTTCAGCCAATGGCAATAGTTATGCAGGAAGATTCCAATGATGGCTATGCCCCGCATGGCCTCACACTCGTTGCGTGTCAGCAGTTCATCTCTCATGTTTAGCTTTATTTTTTTTTGTGGAAAATTGGGTGCGCAGGGCGTCATAATCGGCCGTCTCCTTGAGCAATCGGGGGCGCGCCTCGTCATATTCGTCGCTCAACACATTGTATTTCGCATGATAATCCTTGGCCGAGATGCCCGCCAAATAGAGCAACATGTGGGGCAAGGCGTCGGTCATCAGCCGGCGTTTGCGGGCTTGAACGATGGCCCGAAACAGCTCGGGACGACGATGGGCATAGCGTGGAGCGCAATACACCCAGAACGGAATCTCGAACTCATAATGCACCAACGGCCAGTCGATTTGTGCCGAATGGTTGCGACAGATGAAGCCGCGATTCTCCTCATAGCACTCCTCGCCGTGGTCGGGCATGTAGATGACGATGGCATCTTTGTTGGCAAAACGCTGGCAAATCTGGTCGACAATCGAGTCGTTGTAGCGCACGGCGTTGTCATAATCGGCCAAAATCATGAGCTGCTTCTGCGTGAGTTCGGGGCGCAACCGCTCATAGCGTTCGGCCACAAACTTCTTGCGTTCCTGCGGATAGCGGTCGCGATAGTTCACGTGCTGACCAATGAGATGGAAGAGGATGAGATTGGGTTGCTGCAAATTAATCTTGCCCGCTTTGAGGAAATCGTCGTAATCTTGCAACAGACCTGCATCGTAACGGTGGAGCGCGGTGTTGCGCAAGTCAAACTGGGCGCGGTCCAACGTGGGGTTGTTGAGAAAGAATCCGCCACTGAAATCAAACACCGCTGCGGCAGGCTTCATCAAGAATTGATTGGTGAGGAACGTCACCTTGTAGCCCGCTTTCTTGAAAATCTCGGGGAAAAGGGGATAGTCGCACCATTCGCTGGCTGCCCCACGACATGCATGGAGAACACGTTTTTAAACACATAGCTCGTGAGGTTCCACGGCGCAACCACGTCGGTGAACGGCACCAAGAACCCTCTCCGGGCGCGTCGCTCTTGCCTTGGCGTGGTGGGCAGCGCGTAACCATATTGATGGGAGTGGTGCTTGCCATAGCTTTCGCCAATGATGAGCACGATGGTGGGCGAGCGAAACGAGCAGCTGTCGACGCTCACCTTGTCGGCCGCCGCCACCAATTTGTCTACCTGGTGGCTGGCTAAGTCGTTGGCATAGAGGCTGAAAACCAAGCGCAGCAGGGGATTATAGAGCACCCCATGGTGTTTGTCGGTGAGCGTATGCTCCACCTCGCCGATGGTGTCGGCACTCATCAACTGGTGCACCTTCACCTTGTTCTCCCACGAGGCACAGCCACAGCCTATCCACACCCCCACCACGAGCAGCGAAAGGGCTACCTCATAGCGCAGCGAAAGGGCATACTTTGGCCAGCGAAACAGGTGGTATCGCGGCGCAAAATGCAGCAAAAGGTTGACGCCGATGAGCAGCAATATCCACCCCAAGTTGCTGAAAATAACATCGACCGACACCAGCGTGGTGAGAAATTCCCAAGCCTCGCGGCTGTCGGTCTCGGCCACTAACATGAGCATAGAGGGGTTGAGGGTCGAGGAGAACGTCACATAGCAATAGACATCCACCAACGCCACACTGTAGAACACCACATAGAGCGCCAATCGAAGCCAACGCCGCCACCGCTCGGGCACCAACGTCAAGGCGGCCAACAGCAAATAAAGGTCGAAGAAGAGTTCGCTATAGAGGTGGTCATAGAGCTTAGCATCCTTGTAAGGACCCAGTGTCACCCAGGCACAGATGCACCCCAACAGGTACATCATCACAAAGAAAAGCGCATTGCTTTTCAGCGGTTTCCAGGCCACCGCGAGCCATCTCATCCACGTTTCTTGCTTTATCATGCCATTTACATCGAGTTTGCTTGCTCAGTGTTTATTTTTGCAAAGTTAATGGAAACGACGCAATCGGCAAAGGAAAGTGGGCACACAAATGCAGAAAATCACAAAAAAGAGGAAAGAAAAGAAAACGGCCTTGCCACTTTTTTGGCCAAAAAACTTGCAACCCCGATGCGCGATTTCGTATATTTGTGCCCAAACAACCTGATGAGAAGGACTGAAACAAATCTTAAAAAGCAGCCTCTCTATAACAACAAATCACTGCAACAAACTGGCAAACAGCGCGTTGCAACTTAATAATTTTGACGATGCAAAACAAGGAAATCCACACACGCGGCGCCCACAAACGGCCGCACCAACCCAAAGTCTCGGGCAAGTTTCTGTTGCTCGACACACGTTTGCTCAACAGCCCCGACCTCTTTCGCCTGCGCGAAACGATGGGCATGGAGGGCTGGGGCATAGCACTTTTCGTGCTCAACTACCTGTTGGAACACGGCGAATGGGGGCGTGCGCCGCTGCATGCCGTGACCGATTTGGCGCGCATGTGCCACAAAAACAAGCGCACGATGATGGCCTTGCTCACCGATTATCCCACGCTGTTCGAAATCGAAGCGGGCGGAAAGGTGTTCAACAGCCCCTACCTGTGTCAGTGTTTGGGCAGCGAAAAAGTAAAAATAAATCAAAAATCCTGCGATTTAGAAAAATTAACTAACGAGCCATCTGATAATCAAGCCCTTAACCTTCATAGGATAAAGGATAAAAGGATGAAAGAAAAACGACGAAGAAAAAGAAACCGCCGTCGCCGATGCCGCCGAAGCTGTTGTGAAGAAGGCGGAAAAGGGTGAGAAACAGCCCGCAGCTTCGGGCACTGAGGAGGCGAAAGCCGTTGACCATCCCAAGGCAAGCGGGACAGAACAGCCTGGTTTTCAGTTGGAAACGGTGTTCACCGACCTTGCACAAGCCGCCTGCAAACTGCCCGATGACGAGCGGCAACCACTGCGCACCACGTGGGAAATCCTCGCCCAACTCTATGCCGACAGCCTCTATTGGCAAAGCCTCGAACGCTTGGTGGGGCTCGAAGTCTACAGCCAAGAACGCTGGAAGCGCTTAGTCCTGCGCTGGTTTTTCACCTATTGTGTGACGCAAGCCAAACCCATTGCCGCGCTCAACGATGCCAAAAGCTACCTCAACCACCTGCTGCAACCGGGCAAAAACACGCGACAAGCCTTTGAACACTATGCCCAAACGCAACACGAAGCCGACTGCCGCGCCTGGCAACACTATTGCCAAATGCAGGGAAAGGGTGCGGGGAATTAAAGAGAGTACAACCCCCAAGGGGTAATTCTCTTGTACCATCGTCCATCAAAACGGATGATGGTGCTCTGATTTCATATCGTATTGCGCAGTGGAAGAGCCTGCCAGAGGTTGCTGATGACGGCCGTCTCAGATGCAAGTTGAGCGCCAGAGACACAAAAAAGGCACCGCATTCACATGCAGTGCCTTCTAATTAGTTTCATGTTTGGCCTTGGAAGCCAAAAAAGACCATTTATTATTCTGCTACGAGGGTGAAGCGCTTGTAAGCCAAGATCTTCAGGTCGCCCTGCTTCTTCAACCAGTCAGCAACGCTCTCTTTGTCGCCATCGCCAAACTGGAATTCTTGGTCAACCAAGCAGCTTTCTTTGAAGAACTTGTTCAGACGGCCTTGCGCGATGTTCTGAATCATCTGCTCGTTGAGTGAAGCAGCTTTCTCTTCGCCCACGGTTTTCTTGATTTCACGCGCCTTAGCTGCGTCCTCTTCGGTGAGCCATCCCTTCTTGGTGTTGCTCTCGATGTGATCTTCTGAGTCAACATGTGCGGGGTTGATGCCAGCCTTTTTCAGTGCTGCATCGACAGCCTTTGAAACCATTTCTTCTTTGGTTTTCTCGACAGCCACCTTGAATTCTTCGTCCTTAACCGACTGAGGTACAGAACTTTCGTCCAAAGCTACGGGCTTCATGGCAGCCACTTGCATGGCTACTTTGTGCCCAGCCTCTTCGTTGGCTCCACTCAACTGCACCATGGTTGCCAAGGTGTGCTTGCCCATGTGGTCGTAGATAGAGATGTTAGCGCCTTCGAGATAGTCGTAACCATCAAGCTCCATCTTCTCGCCAGTGATGCCCGAACGGTGCTGAACAGCTGTTGCAGCGTCGTCGCCATTGGCCAACTTCAGGGTCTTCACCTCGTCTAAAGTCTTGCATTTTGCTGCGATAGCGGCATCCAAGATGTCCTCGGTGAGTTGGATAAAGTCCTTACCATTAGCCACAAAGTCGGTTTCACACTTCAATGCCAACATGGCAGCGAAGCCATCAACAGCCTTCACCAACACGCAGCCATTAGAGGTTTCGCGGTCGGAACGCTTAGCAGCAATGGCCAAACCACGCTCGCGAAGGATGTCTTTTGCTTTATCGAAATCGCCATCGGCCTCGGTTAAAGCTTTCTTTACATCAGCCAAGCCCGCACCAGTCATGGCGCGAAGCTTTTTAATATCGTCAATTGAAATTGCCATAATGAATCGTCTTTCGTTTTATGAATGTTAAAAAAATAACAGGATCTTATTGGAATAGCATAGCACCTGCAGCGTTCCTACTCTTCCCATAAGACCCTATGGTTGCCTTATTCAGCAGCAGCCTCTGTGCTTTCAGCTTCTTCGGCCTTTGCTTCTTCAGCAGGAGCGGCAGCGTCTTTGCGTGCTCTGCGTGTGCGTTTCTTACCTTCGCCCGCAACTTCAGCCTGCTCAGCAGCAGCTTTCTCGTCTACCTTCTCAACCTTGCGCTCTGCAACACCCTCGGCAATAGCGCCACAAACGGCGTTCAAGATGGTTTCAACGCTATCTTTTGCATCGTCGTTGGCAGGGATAACAAAGTCGATGTTCTTAGGATCGGAGTTGGTATCAACAATACCAAACACGGGGATGCCCAAGCGATTGGCCTCTTTCACAGCGATATGCTCTTTCATCACGTCGACAACGAAGAGGGCGTTAGGCAAACGGGTGAGGTCGGAAATCGAACCAAGGTTCTTCTCTAACTTCGCACGCTGGCGGGTGATTTGCAACAATTCGCGCTTCGAGAGGTTGGCAAAGGTGCCATCGTTCATGAGCTTATCGATGTTGGTCATCTTCTTCACAGCCTTACGAATGGTGGGGAAGTTGGTCAGTGTACCACCAGCCCAACGCTCGTTCACGTAAGGCATATTGACAGATGCAGCCTTCTCGGCAACGATTTCCTTAGCTTGTTTCTTGGTAGCTACAAAGAGAATCTTCTTACCAGCCTTGGCAATAGCTTTCAAAGCCTCGGCAGCCTCATCAATCTTGGCTACGGTTTTGTTCAAATCGATGATGTGAATGCCGTTGCGCTCCATGAAGATATAAGGAGCCATAGCGGGATTCCATTTGCGCTTGAGGTGGCCAAAGTGGCAACCTGCTTGGAGTAATTGGTCAAAATTTGTTCTTGACATTTTCTTGCTTTTAATTTAATTGTTTACTTTCTTTTGAATTCTTAATGCCACAACGCCGCTTTTTAAAGGCGACCCTGCGGGCATAATTTGCTCAGAATCAGCCCCATAGTAATCTGCCTCGGTGGCAGAGTCTGTGGGGTTTAGATACTAAACGAGAACGTTTTGTTGCCTTAAGCCACACGAGGCAGACTGCCTTTCGGCACCCTTTCTTCGTGCATCAAGCTGCCTGAGCGAACCCAATGACGAGCCTCAGGCAACAAAAGTCCATTTTAACGCTTGCTGAACTGGAAGCGACGGCGAGCCTTGGGCTGACCAGGTTTCTTACGTTCAACGGCGCGGCTATCGCGTGTTAAGAAGCCAGCATCTTTCAATGCTTTCTTGTCTTCAGCGTTAACCTTAACCAAAGCACGAGCAATCGCTAAGCGAAGGGCTTGGCTCTGGCCTGTGAAACCACCTCCGTCGAGGTTGGCTTTGATATCATATTTGCCATCGGCTTCAAGCAACAACAGGGGCTGTTTCACCACGTATTGCAGAATTGCGGATGGGAAGAATTCTGTTAAATCTTTCTTATTGATAGTGATTTTACCGGTGCCTTCAGTGAGATAAACACGAGCGACAGCGCTCTTGCGGCGACCAATTGCGTTTAAAACTTCCATCTTATCCTCTATTATTTATACTGGTTAATATCAATTGCTTTGGGCTTCTGAGCTTCTTTGTTGTGCTCAGCACCCTCAAACACGTAAAGATTGTCCATCAAAGCCCGACCAAGACGGTTCTTGGGCAACATACCTTTCACGGCATGACGAATGATTTTGTCGATACCATTGGCACGTGTACGGAGCTCTGCGGGCGTATTGAAACGCTGACCACCAGGGTAACCCGAGTATAGCGGGTGTAGACTTTGTCGGTTTCCTTCTTTCCCGTGAATACCACCTTGTCGGCGTTAATAATAATCACGTTGTCTCCACAGTCTACGTTTGGAGTGAAGTTGGGTTTGTACTTTCCACGAAGAAGCTTTGCTACCTTAGAGCAAAAACGACCAACAACTTGATCGGTAGCGTCTACTACGACCCACTCTTTCTTCGCTGTTTCCTTGTTTGCGGAAATCGTCTTGTAACTTAAAGTGTTCATTTCTGAATAAAAAAATTTTACTACTAAAAAAACATTGTTAATTACCTTCGATAACAAAAGACCTCGCGGCGCCTCCAGTCTAAAAGAGACCATCCACAGCTTTTGCTTTGCTGATCAGCAGATTCACTAACCGCGTCATCTGGCCAGAGAGAACGCTATTAACACCACTGAACTGCTGAGATTTCTAAGCGCTTTCTCAACAATCGGTTTGCAAAGTTACATATTTTATGAGAGGGATGTATTCACAGTACCCCTAAAACGCCTCATCTTATATATATTTAACAGTTTTATGGTTTTTATTATCCCACACCATTCCCCCATCATCCCCATTTTTGTGACCGCATAAATCATGATGATGCAATGCCACAAATGGTTATACGCGACACATTCGATAGCATCCCGAAAGAAAGTACAACCCCCAAGGGGGTAGCATTCCACACCTCGCTCCCCGGGGTAGTCTCCTATCGTCGGCAACCCCGGGCTATCGAAAGTACAACCCCGATGGGGTTGCCATATCATAGTCCATTTATTATAATTCCACAACATGGGGCGTGACCACATCACCACGTGGGATCGCACGCCACTCACGCCTCGCTCTCGTCCTGTTCAGCGGCAAACTTGATGTTGCGGGGGTGGTGTTTCAAAATTTCCTCGCGCAGGGCTGCCGTGTCGATATGCGTATAAATCTCTGTGGTTGAGATGCTTTCGTGCCCCAACAAGGCTTGGATGGCGCGCAAGTCGGCACCCCCTTGCAGCAAGGCTGTGGCAAAACTGTGGCGCAAGGTGTGGGGCGAGATGGTTTTTCGGATGCCCGCCTCCTCGGCCAATCGCTTGAGCATGATGAGAATCATCGTGCGGGTGAGCTGATGGCCACGCCGATTGAGAAACACAAAATCCTCCTGCCCAGGTTTGATGGTCAAGCGGTTGCGGTCGTCAAACCAAAACCGAAGTTCGCGGATGGCACGTGGCGAGATGGGCACCAACCGCTCTTTATTACCCTTTCCCGTCACACGAATGAAACCATCGTCGAGGTAGAGATTGGAGAGTTTGAGGTTCACCAATTCTGAAACACGCAGTCCACACGAGAACAACACCTCGATGATGGCGCGGTTGCGATGCCCCTCGCTCTTCGAAAGGTCGACGGCCGCCTCGAGCATGTCCACCTCTTGTGTCGACAACACCTCGGGCAGATGATGTGCCTGCACAGGCGATTCCAAGAGTTCGGTGGGGTCGTTTTCAATATATCCGTCCAACATGAGGAAGCGATAAAACGACCGCAGTCCGCTCAGCACACGGGCTTGCGAGCGCGGACCCACCTGCAAATCGTGTAACGAGGCCGAGAAATGCTGCAAATCTTCCAGCGTCACGTGCAGCACCTCCAAGCCGTTCTGCGCACAATAGTCCAACAACAGCCCCACATCGTGCAGATAGGCCTCGAGCGTGTTGCCCGAGTAATTGCGCTCCAACTGCAGGTAGCGCTGATAAACTTTCAATAGATTTGCCGACGATTTTTTGTTCTTTTCCATCTAATGTTGTATATTTGCTGAACGAATGCATGGGCTTTTACCCAGCTACAGCACAAAGATAACGAAAAAAACGGAACAATGAAAATTCAGATTATCAATGGGCCCAACCTCAACCTCTTGGGGCGACGCGAACCATCCATCTATGGCGACAGCTCGTTTGAGCGCTATTTGTCGACCTTGCGTGCGCAATTCCCCGACGTGCAGATAGCTTATTTCCAGAGCAATGTCGAGGGCGAGCTCATCAACCAGTTGCAAGCGGTGGGCTTTGACTGCGATGGTGTGGTGCTCAACGCCGGTGGTTACAGCCACACGAGCATCGCCCTGCACGATTGCATCCGTGCCATTGCCGCACCGGTCATCGAGGTGCACATCAGCAACATCTATCAACGTGAGGCCTTTCGCCACCAGTCGATGCTCAGCAGTGCGTGCCAGGGGGTCATCGTGGGACTCGGTTTGGCAGGCTATGGCTTGGCCGTCGAAGCCCTGGTGAACCGCAAACAGCAGGCGAAATAGGCTATGAGCAGGCACGGCGACCTTCACATTCCCGGACTACAACCGCCCGAAGATGCCCTTGAGGCCTATGTGGCGCAACACACTTCGCCCGAGGACGACTACCTCTATCGGCTCTATCGCGCCACCAACATCCACACCATTCATGGGCGCATGGCCAGCGGTCATGTGCAAGGGCAGCTGTTAAAGATGCTCGTGGCAATGATTCGACCACAGCGGGTGCTCGAGGTGGGCACCTTCAGCGGTTACAGTGCGCTCTGCATGGCCGCCGCTTTGCCCCCCGACGGGCGCCTCTACACGTTTGAAGTGAACGACGAGATGGAGGATTTCACCCGCCCATGGATAGCGCAATCGCCTTGGGCACAGCAGGTTGTCTTCACCATTGGCGATGCCAACGTGCTGGCACCTCAGTTGGGAATAACCTTCGATTTTGCCTTCATCGACGGCGACAAGCGCACCTATATCGAAACCTATGAGATGGCGATGCGCGTGCTGCGCTTGGGCGGTTTCATGGCTGTCGACAACACCTTGTGGGACGGTCATGTGGTCGATAGCGCCTATGATCACGACGCACAGACCGTGGGTATCCGTGCGTTCAACGACCATGTGCTGGCCGATCCACGTGCCGAGCAGGTGATTTTGCCGTTGCGCGATGGACTCACCTTAGTGAGAAAGGTGGCCGAGCGATAGCCCCATCAGCGACAACAACAAAAAAAGGCATCCACTCACGTGGACACCTTCCTCATTTACTAATCCTTTTACTCTTAAAAATAGTCGCTAATACCTATTGAGATTAAATCTACAGAAAAAATAAACCATCTATAATTCTGTTTCTACTACCGCCACAAAAATAGCCCCTTTTCTCCATAGCATTGTTACCTATTGTGCTTGAAAACTTACCAATAATTCGCTTTTTCATATTTTGCACTCATTTTTTTAGTTAAAAAACGCAAACCATTTCAGTCGCCATGTGCAGAAAAGGCAACACTTTGAAGTACAACTACCCCACCACCTTGCCCCATAGCCATGCCCTTCGACCACCTTTTATGATGGCGCCACGGCCTAAAACAAAAGCATGTAGCACGGCCATAGTGCGCCAAACACGGGAGAAGTGGGCTGTGGGTGGTGGCACGCGAGCCCTAAAGATGAGTGGATAGGGGTAGAAAGGAGATGGGCTGGGCGACGAGTAGGCCAAAAGAAAAGTGGAAGGGAAAACAGATGATACTCCGAAAAAAGTGCTATCTTTGTTGCTATGGAAGAGAACAAACAGCTAAAACAAGTCGAGCGTAAGATTATTATCCTTCGCGATACGCAGGTCATCCTCGATAGAGACATCGCCGAGCTCTATGGGGTGGCGACAAGAGATGTGAACAAAGCCGTGAAGAATAACCCTGATAAATTTCCGCAAGGCTATATCATCACCCTCGAAAAAGAAGAGAAAAAGGAACTGGTGGAAAATTTCCACCGGTTCAATTCGTTGAAATATTCCACAGCGCTTCCGAAAGCCTTCACCGAGAAAGGGCTTTATATGCTCGCCACCATCATCAAGTCGCCCCTTGCAACTGAAACCACCCTTGCCATCATCGAGACGTTTACAAAGCTCCGCCAGTTGGCAAGAGCCATGCAACAGGCCAACGATGAGATTGCAAAAGGTGGCGAACTGCCAACCGCTCAAGAGCGGAATGCCTTCAAAAACCTGATGGATGAGGTCTTTGCCGACCCCATGCCCATCAGCGTTCAGCGAATGACGTTCGGCGTAAACTTAGGCTTCTTTAAATGGGAGCTGGAAACAACACGAGAGCGAAAGAGTTAGATCCAAGGCCACGCCATCGCCTATTCCCTTCTCCTTGAGCGGTGGATTCCCCTTAGTATCATCCCTCACCAGGCGTGGCTTCCAACGCCTCGTGTGCGCCTGCCACGTGCATACCGACAGCAGGCAGCGGAGATGACGAGGAGCAACAAGCCGCCCTCTCCCCACCCACCTGCACCATGGCAAACAAAGGACGTGACATTTGCTGCAGACACTGGGCATAACGCTGTTGAAAGGGCACCTGACGGATGTACTTTCTATGCTTGGCTTTAAAGAGATAGGCGCGCGGATTGTGGGGCTCTTCAAGATGCAACCGCAGGCAAAGGTCGTGGATGAGCGGCCCCACCCGATAGAGATGCCCTGCCGAAGTGTAGAGCGGAAAAGAGGTACACACGAGGGCTGCCGCCTCGAAAAGGTCAGTGTGGCTGCCACACCAATACAGATTGTCGGCCGGAGTGAGTGCCAAAAGGGCCGAGATTTCATTTTTTAATGCACAGAGGATAGGATCCATGATGGTTAATGTTAACTGTGAAACTTTCACCTTATTATATATAGCACGCCAGAATGAAGACGCACCGCGCAAAAAACCCCTACAAGACAACGCAGCCAAGACGGCAAGAAGCACGCCAAAGCACACAGACCTTATGGATGGATTTGCGCTTACAAAGTTAATAGTTTTCGTGGAAATATTTTTTCCATATACGCCGTTTTCCGTTAATAGTCCTTAAAACCGAGCAAAACTTAACAATTGTATCACCAAATATATTCTAAAAAGCTTGACAGCATAGGGCAAAAATTTGTATCTTTGCATCAGTTCAGTAAGACCAATCTTCTGAACCTTAATAAACAGAACTGAAATGAACACAAATCAAAAAAAATGGTATTCGCCCCATTTCTCAAAAGCCGAGATGCACCATTCGGGCGTGGCTTTAAAGTTGGGTATCGACAACATCCCCACAGAAACCGAAGAAGAAAATTTGCAAGCGCTTTGCAAGATGGTGTTAGAACCTCTGCGCTTGAGATTTGGGCGAATTATTATTGCCAGCGGTTATCGCTCACCTGCTTTAAATAAAGCGATTAGAGGAAAGCAAAACTCACAGCACCTATTGGGCGAAGCAGCCGACATCCATGTGGCGAGCGAGGCTGAAGGGCGTCGCTATTTCGACTACATTCGACACCATCTTCCCTTCGATCAACTGCTCTTTGAGCATGCCATGCGCAATGGGTGTTGCTGGTTGCACGTGAGCTATCGACGCGCACCACAACGCAATCGCCATGAAGCCTTCCACCTTACCGCTAAGAAGTAAGCACAACAGTCTATTCTTATAAGAATGACCATAATAATTTAATTAACAATTTAACAAAAAGAAAGGAACAGAATTATGTCTGTATTGTACAAAATCTACGAGAACAAAAACAAGAAAAGTGCTGGTTACAAGAAGTTTTATGCGCGTGCCGTGCACCAAGGCGTTGTCGACTTAGAAACCATCGCCACCCAGATTGAGCGCAACTGTTCGCTCAAGCGCAGCGACGTGACCGCCGTTTTAATTGAGTTGGTAGAGGTGATGACCACCCATCTGCAAGACTCCAAGCGAGTGAAGATCGATGGTTTGGGCACGTTTAAAGTGGGGTTGCGCTGCAAACCAGCAGCCACGGCAGGAGAATTTAATCCTGTGAAGAACGTGAAGAGCCTGCATGTGAACTTCCTCCCTGCGTCGAACTTGGACCGTGATGCCCACAAACACGTGAAGGAGTTGCTGCGTGGCGTGGCCCCTGCAAGAGCATGGCACCTATGTCATCAACAAGAAACCCGCGGCCACTCCAGCCGTAGGCGGATAAGCCTTCCCCTTGCTTCGGCTCCTCAAGGCACCGTCATTGGGGAGCGAAGCCCATCTTAAAATCATGTTTCACCTTAATAATCAAATCAAAATGAGCAAGCTTAGAACTGACGATTGGAAAGTTGTTATCAAGATTATCATCACTTTGGCCACCGCCATCTTAGGCGCATTGGGCGCCAAAGAGCTGGGCGAGTGAATCCCTTTCGCAAGCCGATAACAACGCCTCCCCTGCTTTTAAGGTTTAAAAGTGGGGGAGGTTTTTAAAATAGAAGTGTGACCATAAGCTCCTACTACGGGCTATAGCCGCCTTCATACCACCTTTCTCCCTCATGCACTTATACGCTTTGATGAGAAGATTTTGGGAAGAATAATACTTCCAAAAAAGGAGTTACAGAATTGTTAACGCCCATTCCGGAATATCATTCACATACATCTTCTTCATTTGTCCATTGGACAATCTAAACAAAAGACGCGCTTCTACATCATCAACCGAGTTATCATAAATATAAGTACGGTCAGCGAATGCTGCCACTCGCTTACAATTTATAATAGATTTTGAATAGCGAGAGATGATTTTTGTAATGGGGACATCATGCCCACCTTTCATTACACGTTGTGCAATTCGAGCTGCATTAATTGTAGGATGAGAAGTGGAAACAAAAAATAACCTGATAAAAAATCCCAGTTCCTTTGCCCGTTTTAGGAATAAAACTTTTTCATCAGTAGAGAGAACTGTCTCAAAAATCAGACTTTTTCGTTTACATAGGCACTCCTCACGCTTGTTCGTACAATAGACAGCTGCCCGCATCACGGCATCTGTAGCATTCCAGTCTCCAAACATTTCTTGTGCCACGATGTCAGGATTAATATAAATAGCATCTTCCATCCAGTCGTGGCGCAATATTTTTGATGTAATCGTTGTCTTCCCAGAACCATTTGGTCCTGCGATAACAATTAAGACAGGCTTATGTTTCATAAACTAAACGGCGTTTTATCACGCATCTACTTTTGCGGCAGCCTGTCGCAACTGATCAAAAACAAGCGCGTGGCAGCATGATTTGATTGTGCTGCTTCTTCAGCAGCTTCGCGCATAATCTGCGACAAGAAAGCCTCTGTGGGTTCCTCCATACTTGTCAGCCTATAGGTATCTATCGTTTGTTTCATCTATAAAAAGTTTAATCATAACGATGAATAGCTATGCAAAGATAATCTTTTTCCGTGTAATCAACAAACACCGCATAAGATATTGGCAAAGATTCAACTGGCATAGCCTCAGTTGAAGCATGCGATTTATATTTCCATGGGACACTCATCCTGACGTGAGAGCAGCGCAAGAACAACGGACAGCAAAGGAGGTTTTTTTGCGCTTTTTCGCGCTTTACTTTTGCATTATGCGCGAAAAGCCTTACCTTTGCGAGCATATTATATTAAGGTGAAGGTGCGAAGGTGCCACAAGCCCCATCAAACAATCGGAAGAATGGATTATAACTTCAGTGAAATAGAGAAAAAATGGCAGAAAGTCTGGCGTGAACAACAGACCTACAAGGTGGTTGAAGACGCCTCGAAGACCAAGTTTTATGTGCTCAACATGTTCCCCTATCCCTCGGGAGCAGGCTTGCATGTGGGCCATCCTTTAGGCTATATTGCCAGCGATATCTATGCCCGTTACAAGCGGCAGCAAGGCTTTAACGTGCTCAACCCCATGGGTTATGATGCCTATGGACTGCCTGCTGAGCAATATGCCATACAGACTGGGCAGCATCCTGCACTCACTACCGAGACCAACATCGCGCACTATCGCGAGCAGTTGGACAAGATAGGGTTCTCATTTGACTGGAGTCGTGAGGTGAGAACCTGCGATCCATCCTATTATCACTGGACACAATGGGCGTTCGAGAAGATGTTTTCGAGCTATTTCGACAACGACCAGCAAAAGGCATTGCCCATCAATTTGCTCGTGAAGCATTTTGAGGCCCAGGGCACTGCGGGGCTACATGTGGCACAAAGCGAGGAACTTTCGTTCACGGCTGCCGAGTGGAAAGCCTATGATGAAACGCAACAGCAGCGCACGTTGATGAACTATCGCATCGCCTACTTGGGCGAAACGATGGTCAACTGGTGCCCCGAGTTGGGCACAGTGCTTGCCAACGATGAGGTCGTTAACGGCGTTAGCGAGCGTGGAGGCTACCCCGTGATTCAGAAAAAGATGCAGCAATGGTGCCTGCGCACGTCGGCCTACGCCCAGCGTTTGTTGGAGGGCTTGGACAAAGTGAACTGGACCGATGCCATCAAAGAGACGCAACGCAACTGGATTGGTCGCTCTGAAGGCACCGAGATTGCATTTAAAGTGGCCGGCGAGGCACGCGAAATCACCATCTTCACCACCCGCGTCGACACCATCTTTGGCGTCACCTTCATGGTGTTGGCACCCGAAAGCGAACTCGTTGGCACGCTCACCAAGCCCGAGAAACAGGCCGAAGTGACCACCTATTTAGACTATGTGAAGAAGCGTACCGAGCTCGATCGCATGAGTGATCGCAAGGTGACGGGCGTGTTTACAGGTAGCTATGCCGTCAACCCCTTCACGGGTGAGGAGATACCCATTTGGATATCGGAGTATGTTTTGGCAGGCTATGGCACCGGAGCCGTGATGGCTGTGCCCGCACATGACAGTCGCGACTATGCCTTTGCCAAGCATTTCAACCTGCCCATCGTGCCACTTATCGAGGGCGCCGATGTGGAAAACGAGAGCTTCGACGCAAAAGAAGGCATCGTGATGAACTCGCCTCGCGACGGAAAAGCCGTGTTTGAGGACTTCTCTCTGAATGGAAAAACGGTGAAAGAGGCCATTGCCTATACCAAAGAATATGTCACCCGCCATGGTCTTGGCCGCGTAAAAGTGAACTATCGTCTGCGCGATGCCATCTTCTCACGGCAGCGTTATTGGGGCGAACCCTTCCCCGTTTATTATAAAAATGGACTTCCCTATATGATTCCTGAGGCTTGTCTGCCCCTCGAACTGCCCGAAATCGACAAATATCAGCCCACAGAAAGTGGCGAACCCCCTTTGGGACGTGCGAAGAAATGGGCGTGGGACGAGGCCAATCAATGCGTGGTGGAGAACGAGCGGATTGACCAACAGACGGTGTTCCCCTTGGAATTGAACACCATGCCGGGCTTTGCAGGCAGCTCAGCCTATTACCTTCGCTACATGGATCCGCACAACACGCAGGCTCTTGTGGGCGAGGAAGCCGACCATTATTGGCAGAATGTCGACCTTTATGTGGGCGGAACGGAGCATGCTACAGGCCACTTGATTTACAGCCGCTTTTGGAATAAGTTCCTTTTCGACTATGGTGTGAGCTGCAAAGAGGAACCCTTTGAGAAGTTAGTCAATCAGGGAATGATACAAGGCCGGTCGAACTTTGTCTATCGTGTGAACGACACGGCGAAAGACAAGGCTCCCGTTTTCGTGTCAAAGGGGCTGAAAGACCAATACGACACCACGCCCATTCACGTATGGGTGGGCTTGGTGAAGAACGATATCCTCGACGTTGACGCCTTCAAAGCATGGCGACCCGAATACGAACAGGCCGAGTTTGTGCTCGAAGAGGGACAATATCACTGCGGATGGGCGGTTGAAAAAGATGTCGAAGAGCATGCACAACGTGGTCAATCCCGACGACATCATTGCCGAATATGGCGCCGACACGCTGCGCCTTTACGAGATGTTTCTCGGTCCGGTAGAGGCCGAGTAAGCCCTGGGATACCAATGGTATCGACGGCTGTTTCCGCTTCCTCAGAAGCTATGGGCGCTCTTCTATGGCCGCAACAGCGACACTTTGCTCGTCGATGACAGCCAGCCCACGAAGGAAAAATCTCAAGACTTTGCACAAACTCATCAAGAAGGTGAGCGAGGATATGGAGCGCTTCAGCTACAACACCTCTATCTCGGCCTTCATGATTGCCGTCAATGAGCTGGGCCAACAGCAATGCCACAGCCGCCAAGTGCTACAAGATGTGGTGGTGTTGCTGGCACCATTCGCCCCCACATCGCCGAAGAACTGTGGCATGCCTTAGGCCATTCGACCACCGTTTGCGATGCTTCGTGGCCCAAAGCCAACGAAAGTTATCTGGTAGAGAGCGAAATACAGCTCACCATCAGCTTCAATGGTAAGGCACGTTTCCAAAAAGTTTTCCCAGCAGATGCCGACAATGCCACCATCGAAGCCGAGGCAAAGGCCGACGAACGCAGCCAAAAGTATTTAGAAGGCAAGACCATTGTGAAAGTCATTGTCGTGCCCAAGAAAATTGTAAATATCGTCATCAAATAAACAAACGACAAGTGCAACGCCCCCACAACAGGTGGCCTGCACTTGTCTTTTTCATTCAACCTATCGTAAATCTATGATTGCCAACTTAAAAAAAGTGCAGATATGGAACGAGATCAAAGACTATAGCTTCATCTCGTTAGGCATCCTTATCTATGTCGTAGCCTTCGTGTTGTTCCTGATGCCCTACAAGATTGTGGCGGGAGGAGCCACGGGAATGTCAGCGATTATCTATTATGCCACGGGCTTCCACATGCAATATACCTATATTATCATCAATGGTGTCTTGCTCATCATGGCGCTGTTCATCTTGGGATTTAAGTTTATGGTGAAGACCATCTACGCCATTTTGCTGCTCGCCGTGTTGCTAACGCTCGTGCAAGCCATCGTCCCCAAACAGCCCAATGGTCTTCCTATCATGCTTTTAGGAGAAGGACAAGACTTCATGTCGATGGTCATTGGCTGCGTATTGACGGGTGTAGCGCTCTCCACAGTGTTCCTGCATAACGGCTCAACCGGCGGATCCGACATCATCGCCGCCTCCGTAAACAAGTATCACGACATCTCGTTAGGGCGCATCCTCATCGTCATCGACTTCTGCATCATCGGCAGTTGTATGTTCTTTCCAGCCTTCGGCACCTACTTAGAGCGCGCCCACAAGGTGATGTTTGGCTTTTGTGTGCTCATCTTAGAGAACTTCGCTTTGGACTATATCATGAACGCTCAACGCGAGAAGTGTGCAGTTTATGATCTTCTCAAGCAAGTATCAAGAGCTGGCCGAAGCCATCGGAACGGAGACTGGTCACGGCGTAACCATCCTCGATGGGCACGGCTGGTACACGGGAAAGGATGTGAAAGTGCTCTGCATCTTGGCCAAGAAATTTGAAAGCACCACCATCTTTCGCATCATCAAATTCACCGACCCACACGCCTTTGTCAGCCAAAGCAGCGTCATCGGTGTCTATGGTGAGGGCTTCGATGAGATGAAAGTAAAAATCAATAAAAAGCTCCATCAGCAACGATTGCAACAACAACAAAAGGAACAAGCATGAAAATTGTCTTCGCAACCAACAACGCCCACAAGCTGAGCGAGATTAAAGCATCCTCGGCAGCAGCATCGAAATCGTGTCACTCAGCGACATCGGCTGCACAGTCGACATTCCCGAGACGGGCAAAACACTCGAAGAGAACGCCCACATCAAGGCGGCCTATGTGTTCGAGCACTATGGATTGAGCTGCTTTGCCGACGACACGGGCTTGGAAGTGGAGGCACTCCATGGCGCACCCGGCGTTTACAGCGCACGCTATGCAGGCGGAGCGGGTCACGACAGCGAGGCCAACATGCGCAAACTGCTTGGCGAATTGGCCAGCGAGCCCCACCGCAACGCCCGATTTCGCACCGTCATCTCGTTGCTGCAAGTCGATGAGAACCACCCCCAAAAAGCCCATCGAGCACCAGTTCGAAGGCATCGTCACAGGTCACATCGCCACCGAGAAAGATGGGCAAGAGGGCTTTGGTTACGACCCCATCTTCATCCCCGACGGCTATGATCAGAGCTTTGCCGAGTTGGGAGAAACCGTTAAAAAACAAAATCAGTCATCGTGCACGCGCCGTCGAACAGCTGGCTCTTTTCTTGAAAACAGGCCGATAAAGTCACGAAAACCACGCACTTTGCAGGCTAAAAACGATGAAAAAGCTCGCCCTTCTCCTTGTTTTTCTTTCGCTCAATGCTGAGCTCTTTGCCCAGACGCCCGTTTGGAAAAACTACCTCTCCTATCAACAAAAACAAGAAATCGCGCAGGCACATCGCAACCTCCTCTATGTGTTGGCCTCGCAAGGGCTCTATGCCTATCACCCCGACGACCGCAGCATCCGCACCTTCGACAAGGTGAATGGCCTCGCCGATGCCGCCATTGCCCACATCAGCTACAACACTTCGGCCCACCGCCTCGTGGTGGTCTATGTCAATGGCAACATCGATTTGCTCGACGACGATGGGCAAGTGACCCACCTGAGTGCCTATCGCGATGCCCAGCTCACGGCCGATAAAACCGTGAACAGCATCTGTCAGCACGGCAACGACGCCTTCCTCGCCACAGGCTTTGGCATCGTTCGCCTCAACATCGCACGCGCCGAGGTGAGCGACACCTACAACCTTTCGCTCCCAGTGGCCTATTGTTGGGTGGAACAACAGCTGCTCAAGGCCGCCAGTCCCACGGCAGGAATGTTGCAATGCCCACTCAACAGCAACCTCGCCGACCCGCTCTCGTGGCAACACATGGGCGCTTTCGTGGCGCAAACACCCGTCGACAACACGGCATTGTGGGCAAAGGTGGCGCAGGTTTCGCCCGACGGTCCGGCCTATAACCACTTTGGGTTCATGCGCTTTCACAACCACCGCCTCTACACCTGCGGCGGCAAAAGCGAGCCCTTCCGCCCGGGTTGCGTGCAAGTGATGCACGAAGGGCGCTGGCAGGTGTATGCCGGTGAGGCCGACATTCAACCCCTAACCCATTTGCATTATCAGGATGTGTGTGCCATCGACATCGATCCGCGCGACGAAAACCATCTCTTTGCCGGCGCACGCAACGGTCTTTACGAGTTTCAAAACGGCCGTCTGAAGGCTTTTTATAACAATAGCAACTCGCCCATCGGCACCGCCACGGCCAACAACGACCGCGAATATCAGTTGGTTACGGGCGTGAAATTCGATGCCACGGGGCAGCTTTGGCTCTTCAATAGCCAGTCGCTCACGGCCTCCTTGCTGCGTTTCGACGGCCAACAGTGGCACCATCCGCAGCTCAATGCCTTTATGACTTTTGGCCAACGCAGCTTAGCCAACGGCCGACAGCTGCAATTTTTCACCCCCGACGCGCTGTGGTTGGTCAACGACAACTGGACACGTCCGTCGCTCTATCGCGTTGATGTGGCCACCGAGCGCATCACCTCGTTCACCACTTTCGTCAACCAGGATGGGCAAACGGTGGACAACTTGTGGTATGTGCGCTGCATAGCCCGCGACAAAATGGGCAACCTCTGGGTGGGAACCAACGTGGGGCCGCTCGTCCTCTCGCCCGAGGAAGCGCAAAAGGCTAACCCCATCTTCGAGCAAATCAAAATTCCTCGCAACGACGGAACTACCCTTGCCGACTATCTTCTCAGCGGTGTCGACATCACAAATATTGTCATCGACAACGCCAACCGCAAGTGGATGGCCACACAAAGCAACGGCCTCTACCTCGTGAGCAGCGACAACCAACGCCAATTAGCCCACTACACGGTCGAAAACAGCCCCCTCCTTTCGAACGCCATTGAGAGCCTTGCCTTCGACAACACCACCGGAACGCTCTACATCGGCACGGCAGCCGGCCTCTGTTCGGTGCAGAGCGAGGCCTTTCTCTCGGCCGATGCGCTGCAAAAAGACCAGGTCTATGCCTACCCCAACCCCGTAGAACCGGGCTACACGGGGCCGATAAACATCGTGGGATTGATGGACAACAGCGACGTGAAGATTACCACCGTCGACGGAAGATTGGTGAAACAAGGCCGCAGCAACGGCGCCCTTTTCAGCTGGGACGGCACCAATCAGCACGGACAGCGCGTGGCTTCGGGCATCTATCTCGTTGAGGTGGCCACGCCCGACGGCGCGAAAGGCGTGGTGTGCCGGGTAGCTATCGTGAATTAAACCAACGCATGCGCAACCACAACAGCTATCTCCACATTCTGAAAACCACTACCCTTTTTGGCGGTGTGCAAAGCCTTAACATCCTCATGGGTGTGGTGCGCACGAAACTTGTAGCCGTGCTTCTCGGCACAACGGGCATGGGCGTGCTCTCGATGTGCAACACATGGGTGAGCTTGCTCAGCGACACCTTGGGCTTAGGGCTGCCGATGAGCGCCGTGAAGCAACTGTCCTCGGCCTATGAACAACCGCAACCAACCGCCTTTTTGCAGCAACTTTGCACGCTGCGCACCTGGACTTTGCTCGCCGCAGGCCTCGCCTTTGCGGTGAGCTTTTTTGGTGCTTTGCTCTGGCACAACGCCTCTTGGCTCAGCCTGTTGCCCCCCTTTGCCCTCGTTGCCCTGGCAGTAGTGGTGCCCATGACGGTGCTCACGGCCGGCGAAATGGCCGTGCTGAAAGCCACACGCCAGCTGAAAGCCGTGGCCAAATTGTCGGTTTGGAACATGCTGCTCATGGTCATCGTGTCAGCCATTGGCTTCTATCAGTGGGGGTTGCGCGCCATCGTGCCCGTGCTTTTGGTGGCAGCGTGCGTGCAGATGCTGCTCGTTGTGGGCTGCAGCTGTCAGCGTTTCGGCTACAAGGTGGCATTCAGCAAAGACGTGTTGCGCCGCGGTTGGACCACCCTTCGTTTGGGATTGGCCTTTGTAGCCGCAGGGATGGTGGCCAATGGGGCGGCCTTTCTGGTGCGTTGGTGGCTGCAATGGCAAGGCGATGTGCACGTGGTGGGGCTCTATAATGCCGCCACCATGCTGGCCATGACCTATGCCGGGGTGGTGTTTCATGCCATGGAGACCGACTATTTCCCGCGCCTCTCGGGCGTGAGCCATGCGGGGAATGGCCTCAACCTGTTGGTAAACCGACAAATCAATGCTTGCATCTTGCTGCTTTCGCCCCTGCTGTTGGGGTTCATGATGGTGCTGCCGTGGCTCATTCCGCTGCTGTTCAGTCAGGCTTTTCTGCCGATGATGGGCATGATGCGGGGCTGCTTGGTGGCCATGTTCTTTCGCATTTTCACGCTCTCCATCGAATATATCGCCCTTTCGCGCGGCCATTCGGTGCTCTATCTCGTGCAAGAAGGGGCATCGGCCGTGCTGCTTGTGGCGGCCGTCGCTACGGGTTTGCGCTCGGTGGCCTCACCTTTGTGGGCTATGCCATTGCCCTTGCCACCGCCTTAGAGGCGCTGTTGGTGCTCGCCCTCACCCATCATCGCTACCACTTCATGCTGCATCATGCCACATGGCGATGGGCTGGCGTGCAGTTTCTGCTGCTCCTCGTGACGCTATGGAGCTGCCTTTGGTGCGCAAGCTCCGCAGCTTGGGCACTTGGTTTGGGCGCCTTTGGCCTGTCCTGCACCGTCAGTTGGCGTTGCTGGAAGGCATTTCGCGCAACGAAAGATAGACCAAAGGCAGCGTGACAAGAAGGGTAACGACGTCGCTAACGGGCTGACTAATCTCCACACCCAACAGTCCAAAATGGTGGGGAAGCACCAAGATGAGCGGCACAAAGAACAGCCCTTGGCGCGCCGCAGCAAGGATGTTGGCACGGATGGGCATGCGACACGTCTGCGTCACCATGTTGGCTGGAATGATGATGGCACTGAAAACGAGCGTCAACAGCTGATAGCGCAGGGCGGCAGCCCCCACGTTCACCACGTGAATGTCGTCGCGAAAGAGGGTGATGACCTCGCCGCTAAAGAACGAAAGCAGCACGGCCATGCACACGAGGAACACGGCACTCACCTTCACACAGAACCAAAAGCCGCCCTTCACCCGGTCATAAAGTCGGGCACCATAGCAGAAACCGCACATGGGTTGATAGCCTTGTCCCAAGCCAACCACCATGCTGAAGATGAACATCGTGAGCGATTGACGATGCTCATGCCTGCAATGGCGGCATCGCCAAAACCACCTGCGCCCACATTCAGCGCGATAGTGGAGAGGCTGGCCAACCCTTGTCTGAGCAAAGAGGGCGTGCCTCCGGCAATAATCTCGCGCACCAAACTCCCACGAAACGTCACATTTCTCCAATGATAATGAATGATATGCGGATGCAAACTCATGCGATACATCACCAAAAAGCCTATCATTTGTCCGGTCACTGAAGCCCAGGCCGCACCCGAAACACCCATGCCACACGTGAAAATCAACACCGGATCGAGCACGCAGTTCACGACGGCTCCCACCACAACCCCATACATTGAGTAGCGCGCATAGCCCTGATAGCGCATCTGATTGTTCATGCAAAGGGTGCCCATAATAAAAGGTGTGCCGAGCAAAGAAATGCCCAAATAGTCCTTGGTGTAGGGCAGAATGGTGGGCGTGCTGCCTAAAAGGATGGACAGGGGATGAAGAAACAGCAGACCGAGAACCACAATCATCGCGGCAAAAAACAAGGCATAGGCCAAAGCCGTGCTGGCCATTCGCTCGGCATTCTGCTTGCGCTCGGCACCCAATTCGCGTGCAATATAGGTACCGGCACCATTGCCAAAGAAGAACGCAAAGGCCTGAACGACAAACATTACCGAAAACACGATGCCCACAGCAGCCGTAGCTTGCGTGTTGATTTTGCCCACAAAATAGGTGTCGGCCATGTTATAAAGGCTCGTCACCAGCATCGAAATGATGGTGGGAACGGCCATGGTGCCAATCACTTTCGGTATGGGTGCCGACGTGAGGGAATACATAATTCTCGTCTTTCTGCATTTTTTTATCCTTTATGCGCTGCGACCTTCCGCGGCAACAGCCCATCTCTATGGAACGATTATCCTAATTTCACTTCTTGCCGCTTGCGCTCTTCTAAAAATTCTATCGCCAGATATACCTTTGAATAAGGCTTCGTGTAATCTTCCAACTGCTTGGAACGGCGGATAGCCTCAGCCATTTTTTCGCCGGAACAGAGCGCTTTCACCCAATCCTTCTTTTGCAGAAAGGTGGTATGCTTGTCGAATTTTGGGATAAACTCCCTAAGCTCTTTCACCACCTCTTCACACCTTCCGTAAGGTCGACCGGGCTCTTTATAATGCAACAGAAACCAAAATTCGATTGAAGGACAGCTGTCACAGAACACCACATTACCGTTTTTTGCATACTTATGCCGCAGGTTCTCCATTCGCTTTTTAGCACCTTGATCCCGCTGTGCCACATCGGTATCGAAGACAACAATAGCTGTTCCCTCTTCATCGAGCACCTTTTGAATGGGCTTTTCTAAGTCTTTGATATTCGGATAACGGAAGTTCCCATCGGACACTTTCATCCGATAGCCCTTCACTTCGCGCAGCCCTTTGAAATAATAACATTCCGTTTTACCCTCACCAATGATGGTAGGTATGGGCGAACGGAGTGCTCGTTGTCGTTGTTTGCGTGCCATGTTTTAATAAATATTGGGCAAGGCACCAAAGCGGCCATTGCGGTAAGCATGTTGGAGCGAGCGTATCTTGTTGAGTCCTTTGAACTCTACGAGCGCATAAAGTGACGAGTTTCCGTTCGCTTCTTTCTCGGTAAACCACACCGAATCTTTGCGAAAGAGGTCATCGACACGGCTTAGCAAAGGGTCGTAATGGGTGGTTACCAAGAGTTGGCTGCGCCCTTTTTCTTGCAAAAATCGCTCAATTACAAACGCAACTATCTCAGGATGGAGCGACGAGTCAATCTCATCAACAGGCAAAAAACATTGCTTTTTGATAGCCGTATAGATGCCGGCTTCCACGCCAAAAGCACGACTTGTGCCCCGACTTTGCAAGTTCTCGGGCAATATATAGTGCTTGGGTTCGCCACGATCATCAACCACTGTATGCTCAAAATCGGTGTGTATCTGATAAATTTTCTTGTCGGACGAGAAGGCATCTCTTAGTGCTTGCGGCAACTCGTCAGCCCCATTCACTAAATTCTTAATCGAATCTATCCATTGAGCCTCCTCTTTCCTCATCTTTATATCCGTAATATTGAAGTCGGCACGATGGATAAACCGACGCAGATAGTCTTTTAATGCAACATCTTCCAACAACTTCCGATTCGCATATTCAAACATCTCTGTATCGGGTTCTATCACAGGCATCCCACCGTTTTGCATCCAATCGCGCGCTGCATCGACCAAAGCAAGCGTACAGTTCACCTTTTTCCGTGCGGCGAAAAACGACATATTGGGCAGACATTTCACTTCGAGCGCTTCCAACACCGCACGACTCACCTTGAGACTGCTATGCAATTTCAACGTCGATTGCCCCTGTTCTAAACCACGTTCAAGAAGCAACGTGGGCTGATGCGTTTTGTAATAAGACAGTTCTTCACGATAGACCACGTGTTGATCTAACGCCAACTCATATTTATATTTTGTTTCGCCAACAAAAAAACACCAGCTTAAACACACTGGGTTCGGTGGGTGTATGCGCATCTAAAAGGAAGGGATCAACATCTATCGCATCGTCCATCGTCTTGGGATTGTGGAACCAAAAAGCGACGTAAAAAATCGAGGGCTAACAACATATTCGACTTGCCACTGGCGTTTGGACCATAGATAACCGCAAAGCGAAGCAACCGCACTTGTGGGGCAACGGTCACCACTTGCGTATCTTCAAACGTGGTATCTTTCGTTGCTTCAAAACTAAGTGTAGCCTCATCTTTAAACGAACGGAAATTTCTTACGCTAAATTCTTGAATCATCTACTTTTATCTTTTGTCACATTTCAAAAAAGAATTCTTTCAGAACACAAAGATAAAAGATTATCCCTTAGCGCATTTATTTTCCCTTAAAACATTAACTTTATTTTTCATAATTAGACTATTTTGTGCTAATTTCAAAAAAATAAAAATTCATAAAAACTCCATTCTTCATTCATTAATAGCTCAACATTTGCTCTCCTCCTATGCTACACCCCACATTGTTTCATCCCTTTTATGGGAACTTCCTTAAAAAATTTGGAGATGGAATACAGCGCTTCTTGAAACAAAAAAATAGGGGAAAGCGGAGGGGAAAAATAGGGATATCATGGGAAAAATAATAGAGGGATGAGAAGAGGATGACCACAGCATGAAAAGAAGAGGTTAAAAGGTTCGAAATGTTAAAAAAGTGATTTTTTTATGCTTTTTTTATTGTTGTACATCAATTAAAAAAACACTTATATTTGCAACGCCAACACTACAGACTTTCGTTCTAAAGTAGGCATTAACTATCAAACCATATTTAAGGATTTATCACAAAAATCTATTGGCATGAATGTGAAAAAAAGCATTTCTATGTTCATTGATGTTAGCCCCCGCGCTGGGTGTTAACACGGTTTTTGCGCTGCCCATGCAAGCCGCATCGGCTCAGCAGCAGCAAGGAAACATTCGCGTGAGTGGAACGGTTGTTGACGCAGAAAACAATCCGTTGATTGGTGTAACGGTGACGGTAAAGGGCACAAAGAACGTTGTTGTGACCGATGCCGATGGCCACTTCTACATCACAGTACCTAACAAGAGCAGCCATTTGCAGTTCAACTACATTGGTTTCAAGCCCCAAGAGGTGAAGGTGGGAAGCGACATTAGCTTCAACATTCAACTCAAAGAAGACGCCGTGAGCACCGATGAGGTGGTTGTTGTGGGCTATGGTAACCAAAAGAAGTTGTCGGTGATTGGTGCTATTCAGACGCTCGACCCCAAGAAGTTAGAGGTGGGCTCGTCGCGTTCGCTGAGCAACAACCTCGCAGGTCAGCTGGCAGGTATCATCGCTTACCAGCCTTCGGGTGAGCCGGGCTACGACAATTCGCAGTTTTGGATACGCGGTATCTCAACCTTTGGCGAAGGTGGCAGCTCACCTTTGGTGCTTGTTGATGGGGTGGAACGCAGCCTCAACGACATCGACCCCGCCGAGATTGAGTCGTTCTCTGTGCTAAAAGACGCTTCGGCCAGCGCCATGTATGGTGTGCGTGGTGCAAATGGTGTCATCCTCATCAACACCAAACGTGGCACCGTGGCTAAGCCTTCGATTGATTTTCGCTTCGAACAGGCCGTTACAAAGCCTACGAAATTGCCTCAATTTATTGGTGCTGCAGAATATATGTCCTTGCTCAACAGTTTAGCTTCAGACCCCACACGTCGCCCTTTCACACGCGATCAAATCCTGAAGACCTATAACCATTACGACCGGGATATCTATCCTGATGTCAATTGGATTGATGCCATTACCAACGATTACGCCAATTCTACGCGCGGAAACATGACCGTTGCGGGCGGAACCAACATATTGCGCTACTCGTTGACAGCTTCTGTTTATAACGAGAAGGGCATCATGGCTGTCGACAAGACACTGCCTTATGACACTGGCAGCAAGCTCTCACGTTTCAACATGCGTGCCAATGTCGATTTAGACTTGACGAAGACCACCCTGTTGCGTTTCAATGTGGGCGGCTTCTTGCAGCATTTGCGCAAGGCCGACAGCTCGACTGATGACGTGTTTACTCACGCTTTCGAGACGCCTCCCTTTGTGCATCCCGCTATTTATTCGGATGGAACCATCCCCATTGCTTCAGCCAACCGTTTCAACCCTTGGGCCGAGACCACCCAGATGGGTTACTATCGTGGCACAAGAAGTAAGATTGAGTCGCTGTTGCAATTAGAGCAAAACCTCAAAATGATTCTTCCTGGACTGCGTTTCAAGGCTACATTTGCCTTCGACTCCTATAACGAGAACTTCGTCACCCGCGGCAAACGCCCCACCTATTGGAGCGTAGCTAAATCGCGTAATGACGAGGGAAACCTCATTCATGGTGTGCTCTCCTATGGTAGTGAGTTCTTAGGTCACAGCCAAAATGCCAACTATGGCAACAACAGCACCTATTTAGAGTTCTCGTTGGGCTACAACCATACGTTTGAGAAGAAGCATGCTGTCGACGCTTTATTGCTCTATAACCAGCGTTCTTACGACTGGGGTGACATTCAACCCAAGCGTTCTCAAGGCATTGCAGGCCGTTTGTCTTACACCTTCGACCGCCGTTATGTGGGCGAATTCAACTTTGGTTATAACGGCAGTGAGAACTTTGCTAAGGGTCATCGCTTTGGGTTCTTCCCCCTCTATTGCTTTGGGTTGGCTCATCTCTGAAGAGAAATTCATGGAGAAAGCCTCACGCTGGCTCACCCTGTTGAAGCTCAAAGGCTCTGTAGGATGGGTGGGTAACGACGACATTGGTGGCCGCCGCTTTGCCTATATCACCACCATTAAGACTGACGCTTCGGGCTATGAGTTTGGCTATTCGGGCGACTACTCTCGTCAAGGCTATTCTGAAGGCGAAGTGGGTGTGGGTCACTTGACCTGGGAGAAATCGCGCAAAACCAACATTGGTGTGGAACTTGGTTTGTGGAACGAGTTCAACTTGCAGGTGGACTACTTCCAAGAGCACCGCACAAACATCTTCATGCAACGCAAGACCATCCCCACACACAGGCTGGTTTCTTGACCAATCCTTATGCCAACTATGGTGTTGTTGACAACCAAGGCGTTGACGGAAGTCTCACGTGGATGCACCGCTTTAACAAAGATTGGAACGTGGCTTTTCGTGGCAACTTCACTTATGCCAAGAACAAAGTGAGAGAATATGACGAGCCCGAATCAGTAAGAGGCACCTACCGTTCGCTCACCAATATGCCCATTGGCACGCTTTGGGGCTATCAGGCCGAGCGCCTTTACACCGATGATGACTTCGTTGGCGGACTGTTGAAGGCCGATATTCCAGTGCCCAACCTCGGTACTGTGGTGCGTCCTGGCGACATTAAATATCGCGATATGAATGGCGATAACATCATTGACGAGAAAGACCAAGGCTACATTGGTGGCACATCGAGCCCCGAGATTGTCTATGGTTTTGGAGCCAACCTGCAATATAAGCAGTTCGACTTTAGTTTCTTCTTCCAAGGCACAGGCCGCATCTACCGCATTATCGGTGGCACACAGTATTTCATTCCTGGTAGTGGACAGGGCGTTTTGGGCAATGTTTATGCCAATTACACCGACGCTTGGACAGAAAGCAACCCTTCACAAAACGTGTTCTGGCCGCGCCTTTCAGAGACGACCAATGTCAACAACAACGTTGCTTCTACCTGGTGGAAGAAGAACATGAGTTTCTTGCGTCTCAAATCTATCGAATTGGGCTACACACTGCCTCGCAGCATCAGCCGCAACATCTCTGCCAGCAACATTCGTTTCTTGTTAGTGGCAACAACCTCTTCTACATCTCAAAGTTCCGTTTGTGGGATCCTGAGCTCGACACACGCGATGGTTTGCGCTATCCGTCCATGCGCTCGGTGATGTTTGGTTTCCAATTAAGTTTCTAAGCTCTACAACGTAACAAGATAAAGTGAACGAGATTAGCGTGAGAAATGGTGCTTATCGGCTGCCAATGCCGCACCGATTTCATGCAAAAAGATAATGATTAAGAGAAAAAAATATGCAATTCATTCGTAAAACAATATATGGAGCAGTTTTGTTGCTGAGTGCTTTTGGCTTCAGCGCCTGCTCGGATTACTTGGACAAAGAGAATAGCACCGAGCTCGATTTAGAGCTGGTGTTCAACGACAAGGAGCGTGTTGAGGGCTGGTTGGGCTACATCTACTCGGGCATCCCCGACCCCTACTTGGGCTATCTGCAACGCACCGGTTGGGACATCCTCAGCGATGACATCACTCCTTCTGAGCGCTATCGCCAGTTTAGCGGCTGGGGCGTCATCCCATTCATCTTGGGCGAGTGGACCACCAACAGCAACTGGGATGCCAGTTTCTGGTCGGCCTTCCCCCCAACGCATTCGTGAAGCCAACATCTTCATGCAGCGTGTGCACGCCCTTTCAGAACAGGGCATCACGCCAACCGAGGTGGACTATATGAAAGCTGAGTGCCGCTTTATGAAAGCCTACTACTATGCTTTGTTAGCCAACACCTATGGTGGCATCCCCTTCGCACCCGATGAGATCACACCTACCAACTTCAACTTGACGACTTAATGGTGGGACAGACCCCTTATGACAAGGTGATTGACTGGTGTGACAAGGAGTTGCTGGCCGCATCGCGCATCCTTCCCGCCAAATATACCGAGGCACGCAAATATGGAAGAGCCACGAGTGTGATGTGTTTAGCCGTTCGGGCGCGCATGTTGCTCTATGCAGCCAGCCCACTTGTGAATGGCAATCCCGACTATGTCAACTATAAGAATGCCGCAGGCGAGAACATCTTCAGCACCACCTATGATGCCAACAAATGGAAAAAGGCAGCACAGGCCTGCAAAGAACTCATTCAAACAGCCGAGGCCAATGGCTATAAACTCTATGAAGTGACCAATGCCAATGGCGACATCGACCCCTTCATGTCCTATCAAGACATGATGTTTAAGCGCTTCGACGAAGGCAACACCGAGATTCTTTTCCCACGCCCCGGCGGCAACGATTATGGCTATTATGAGGCTTTGGCTACCCCCTTGCGCAGCAGTGGTAATGGTGGTTTGGGCGTAACCCAATCATTGGTTGATGCTTTCTTCACTGAGAACGGACTGCCTATCACCGACCCAGCTTCGGGTTATCAAGAGACAGGCTTCTCAACCGCTGACGAAGACCGCGCCGATACCAAATGGGGAACGGTTTGCAATGGCGGACACATCACCCGACAAGGCACCTATAACATGTATTGTCACCGCGAACCACGTTTCTACATCAGCGTGGTGTTCAACAAAGCTTACTTCAATTCAGAGAACCGCCTGTACAACATGTTCCGTGGCGATGGCACCGAAACCGACAACAACGGCACGCACGACGCACCACAAAACGGCTACTTCGTGAAGAAGAAGGTGTGGTATGCCGACAACATCAAGCAGGGAAGCAAACAATATCGCCCGGGAATTCTCTATCGTTTGGGCGAGGCCTATCTCAACTATGCTGAAGCATTAAACGAGAGCGACCCTGGCAATGCCGACATTTTGGTTTACTTAAACAAGATCCGTGAGCGTGCAGGTGTGCGTCCTTACACCACAGGTGCCACCGATAACGACCACATCCACGTGGATTTGAGCAATCAAGATGAAATGCGAAAGCTCATCCATGCCGAGCGAAGAGTGGAACTCAACTGCGAAGGATTGCGCTACGATGACCTTAGAAGATGGAAAGAAGCCGAGCAAACCTTGACAGGACCTTTCTATGGTATGAATGCTGCTGGCCGCGATGCCAACTCATTCTATCGCCGCACGGTTTATCAAACCCGTCTGTATAAAAAGGCTTTCTACTGGTTCCCCATCCACCAAAGCGAGATAGATAAGAACCCCAACCTGCGTCAAGCACCTTATTGGGAGTAAACAATAACGATTAATCATTCAAACAACAACAAGATGAAACAATTCATTTTAACGCTCCTTGCGGCACTCCCCCCTACTCTTTGTGGGATGTAGCAATGAGGACATACGCTACGAAATAGAAGGTGCGACCGACCACATGCACCTGAAACCTTCAGTAAGCAGCCTCACCCTCGACCAAGATAAGGGTACTGAAACAGCACTAACCTTTAAATGGGATAAGGCTGCCGACCGCGGAGAGGGTACGCATATCAACTACTATTTCAAGATGGATATTGAGGGAAACAAGTTTGAAACCGCTATTCCCAAAGTGGCTATCGCCGCTAATCAAAACACCATCAGCTTCACCCACAAGCAAATGAACGCCTATCTGAGCATGTGGGGCGTGGAACCTGGAGCCACAGCCAATGTGGAAGCCGAGATCATTGCCGAAGTAACTGGCGGCAACCATTACATGAAACCCGAAGTGTCGACCACCACAGTGGCACTCACAGGCTATGTCATTGCACCACGACCACTCTATCTCTTCCCCGCAACAGCAACCACTGGCAACGGCTTAGAGATGGAAGAAGTGCTCTCAGAAACGAAATATAAGTTTGCAGGAGGCCTCACTGCCGGCACCTATAAGATAGCACGCACGGCCACAAGCAACGCGGTGGCTACGGTGAACGTGACACAATCGGGCTTCGCTTTGATTGACCTCGACTTGAGTCAGACTCCTGTTCAGCCCACCATCAGCTATCCACAACCCGAGATTAACAACCTCTATTTAGTGGGAAGTGCAACACCTGCCGGATGGAACATCGGTGGTTCGCTGCCCTTGACACAGGACCCCTTGAACAAGTTTATCTTCACTTGGACAGGCAGTTTGAATGCGGGTGAGCTGAAATTCCCTCTCGATCCCGGACAAGGTTGGGGCACTCCATTCGTCTTTGCAGCAACACAAGACCAGTCGATTACCAATCCAAAGGCCAACAAACACCAAGGCGACCCCGACAACAAATGGAAGCTCACGGCAGCCGATGCAGGCGACTATACCATCATCGTCGACACCTATCACATGACCGTGCAGTTTAAACACATCGCAAGTATCATCCCCGCCGATGTGCCTTATAAGAAACTTTGGGCCTTAGGTAGCGCCACTTCAACGGGCTGGAACACACCTTTCAGCTTGGCTTTCACCTATGATCCCAATGCCCCCAAAGGCACCTTCGTCATTGAAACCCACCTACAACCCGGCGAAATGAAGTTTGCTTTGGACAACACGAGCGGTTTCGCATGCGACTATATCATGCCACGCAACGTGAATGCCAGCGGACTTGCACGCCTCAGCCAAACACAAGTAGAGATGGTTCCCGGCGGCAACCCCGACAAGAAATGGGAAGTTGTTGCAGGAGAAGAAGGCGACTACAAAATCAGTGTGAACGTGATGACCATGCACGTGACATTCCATAAAAATAATAGTCGTGTTTCTCACGGATGGGATAGCAGGAGCATGCTTCTGCTTCCCACTCCTGATGAGAAACGATGTATCAATATCAAACAGCAATATGAAAAAAATATTTTTCTCAATAGCAATGGCTTCGCTCTCCCTCTTAGCCATGGGTTGCGGCGACTATGCCATCAATGGCGGTGATTTTAACAGCGGATGGACTACCAACGACATCCCCGAAGACCCCAATAACCAATCGGGAAAACTCAAACCCGAAGAGCTCGCGGCCAAGAAAGCACCACTCTATTGGACAGTTTATGAATATGGACGCATGGCCGAAATGGCTCACCGCGAACAGAATATGCCCAAAGAGATATGGCAAAAGAACATCAACTGGGTGGCAACCAACCTGCTCCCCTATGGCTACGACATGGTGTGCACCGATGGTTTCATGGCCATGGAGGGCGACTTCAGCGCCAATCATCCCTATATGACCAAATATGCCCACATCCCTTTGACCGAGTTGGTGGCGATGTGTAAAGCAAAAGGACTGAAATTGGGTGTCTATGACAACCCACTTTGGGTGCATGGCAACCCAGAATGTATCATCGAAGGCACCTCACACAAGGTGAAAGAGCTCTTCTATGAACAGGGCAGAGACCAAGTGAAAAACCCACATGCCGATGGTGATATCTTCCAATGGATTGTTCCTTCTCATAGGGGTGCAAAAGAATATATCGATGGTTTCTTTAAATATTTCAAAGGACTCGGCGTCGACTTCATCCGCATGGACTTCATGTGTTTATTTGAAGATGGCACCCGAGGCGGTGGCACTTCAGGACAAGGGCGTGGCTATGGCAGCAAGGAATATCGCTTAGCCTTGCAATATATCGCCGAAGCCGCCAAGAAATATGGCGTATTCACCTCAATCGTTATGCCCAACATGAAGGAGCATGGCAAATATGAAGCTGCCTTAGGCAACATGGTTCGCATTGTAGATGATACCTGCGAAGGCGGTTGGGACCATGTGTCGGCTCGTCTCCGTGGTGCAAATCACATCAAAAAAAGACGAGTGGCCCAGCGCAAACAACCAATTCGATGGCTTCGTTTATTGGTCTGACATCACCGGAAGAGGTAAGGTTATCCCCGATGGTGACTTCCTCTTGATGCGCCGTACCAACACCGACGAAGAGCGACAGAGCACCATCTCGCTGCAATTAATGGCTGGAGGCCCCGTAGCTGTTGCCGACCAATACAACACGATTGGCTATGATGCCAACAGCGTTGCATGGAACGATTATTCCTATAACGACAGCTATTACAACGACACGCGGGCACAACACAACGTGAGCTTCTATCAAAATGAAGAGCTCTTGGCACTCAACAAAGATAAATTCGTGGGCAAACCACTGAGCCAAAACATTGCACTCGAAACCAATGGAGCTGGCCAACAGGTGGGAAAAGATGCCAATAGCCAAATCTGGTATGGCCGCATGAGCAACGGAGATTATGTCGTTGCCCTCTTCAACCGCGAAGATACCCCACAAGATCGCGCAGTAGAGTTCTCGCAACTTGGTATCAATGGTCGCATGAAAATGCGCGACCTATGGACGCATACCGACGAAGGCGAGACCACACGCCTCAGCGCTCGCTTAGCACCCCACGCTTGTAAGGTGGTGAAACTCAGCAAGCCATAAAGGGAAACGCATTTCAATGTGTACACGCATAGTGTGCATAACACTCTAAAAGGGACTCAGAATCTATTTCTGAGTCCCTTTCTTTATGGCAAAGCACATCAGCAACTTCCCCGAGAAAGATGTGAGCATGTGGCGCAGAACCCACCATACCCATCCCTATTCAGCCTCCCCTCCAACCGCTTTACCCTATTAAAAGGTTTTAAAAAGTAGGTCTTGCAGAAATACATATCGAAACCTTTGCTTGCCACATATATTATCATTACCTTTGCTTCTACGATGGAACTCATGACCACATATATTCAAAGATAAATCAAGGTTGCTATAGCAATTCATTGATTTCTTCATTTGGAAAACTAATAACAATGGGAATGACCATTCAAGGTATAGAGATATTGGCTTAATCACAATATCAAACTAAAAAAAATATAAGATGAAACGGATTTTATTTTTACTTTCATTCGCTCTGATGAGCGTGATCAACATGGCAGCACAAGGCCGTATGCAAGGTTCGTTCGCACCATTAAAGGGAGAACGTTATGTGAATTTCGATATCGTGTTTAGGAATATTCACGGCATGTCGGAGGCTGATTTTAGCACTTATGAAACCGATTGGCAAAAGGATAAGCCCGAGGTGGTGGGCATTTTCACGAATGGTGTCAACCGCAAATTGGGCAATTCGCTCAGTGTGGGTCACTTTCCCGACGCACCTTACACCCTAAAAGTGATGGTCAACAGCGTGAGCACAAAGGGCGATTACCTCTGCGATGTGTTGCTGTTAGACGCGCAACAACACGAAATAGCACGCATCGACGCACTGAAAACGCGCGGCGGCATGTGGGGAACGAAGCTCAACCTCATCAAACAGGGTGCCGAAAGTGCAGGGAAAGCCTGCGGAAAAGCGTTAAAGGCAGCGCTCAGAGACACTGAAAAATAGGGCGCAACACGCACCATCCACCACAACAATAAAGGCTTATGTCCATCGAAATGGGCATAAGCCTTTGTCTTATCATCAGGTAACCAGGCAGCAAACGGCGGGCAGGAGCGACGCCATGTCACCCCGACGAAGCCGGTTGCCCGACGCGATTAATCTTCGAAATTACCCGTAATCTCGCAGATTTTCACAATCACATCGACAGCTTTCTGCATCACTTGAATCGACACAAACTCGTGAGGACCATGGAAATTCACGCCACCGGCAAAGATATTCGGGCAAGGAAGCCCCTTGAAGCTGAGCTGTGCGCCGTCGGTTCCGCCACGAATAGGCTCCACCTTGGGTGCCACCCCATTCTCTTGCATGGCACGAAGCACAATGTCAATGACGTGCATGTTGGGGTCGATCTTCTCCTTCATGTTGTAATATTGGTCGTGAATAGCGATGGAAACAGTGCCTTCGCCATATTTCTCGTTCATCTTTTCGACGCAACGCTCCATGAAATCCTTGCGGTCTTCGAACTTCTCGCGGTCGTGATCACGAATGATATAGCTGAGTTTCGCCTCCTCGGTGCGGCTCTCTATGCCCAACAAATGATAGAAACCCTCGTAGCCTTCGGTGGCTTCGGGGATGTCGGTATCGGGTATCATGCTGTTAAATTCGCACGCCAAACGGCTGGCATTCACCATTTTGCCTTTGGCATAGCCCGTGTGAACGCTCACGCCTTTGATGGTGACTTTGGCACCGGCCGCATTGAAATTCTCATATTCCAAGTCGCCTAAATCGCCGCCATCCATCGTGTAAGCCCAGGCACAGCCAAACTTTTCGACATCGAAATGGTGGGCACCGCGCCCAATTTCCTCGTCGGGATTGAAACCAACGCGAATATCACCATGCTTAATCTCGTCGTGGTCGCGCAAGAAACACATGGCCTGCACAATCTCGGCAATGCCGGCTTTGTCGTCGGCACCCAACAAAGTGGTGCCATCGGTGACGATAAGATCTTCGCCAACATGCGCTTTCAGCTCGGGAAATTTAGCCACCGTGGAGACCTTTCCGGGCGAGAGCGTGATGTCGTTGCCGTCATAATTTCGAATGATGCGCGCCTTCACGTCCTTGCCACTGGCATCAGGACTCGTGTCATAATGCGAAATAAAACCGATAGTGGGCACCTTTTTCTTGGTGTTTCCCTTCAAGGTGGCGTAGATATAGCCCATCTCGTCCATCTCAACATCGCTCAAACCCTCGTTCTCGAGCTCTTTTTTCAGGTAGCGGGCAAAGTCTAATTGCTTCGCTGTGGAGGGCACACTTTCCGATTCCTCGTTCGACTGTGTGTCAAACTTGGTGTAATTCATAAATCTTTCTGCAAGTTCCATTTGCTCTTATCTTCATTCCATTAAATTTCGTTTTCCGCCGCTCTGCGTCCTTTTTCCACCGCAAAGGGCATAGGCAAAGATACGACAAATCGGGCTATTTGCAAAAATAAATGAGCCAATAACATTTGCAATACCCAATTATTATTCGTAAATTTGCACGACTTTTGGCTCCGTAGCTTAGCTGAATAGAGCGTCAGATTCCGGTTCTGAAGGTCTTGGGTTTGAATCCCAACGGGGTCACTTCATCTCGGGATAGGCGGGCATTTCGTAATGGAATGTTCGTCTTTTTTTGTCTGAATATTAACTGGAATATGCGCCACACGCAGCCAAAAGAGTTGCCACCACCTACTGAAAACCGCTCGAAAGGCTATCAAAAGTTTTTACTTTCTATGCACTTCGACAACCTTCCCAAGATGGAACACGGCAAGCCAAAAGCAGTATTCGCCATTCGCATCCAACTTCGCTTCATCATCATCGCTCACCGAAAAACGCGCGAAATGGCCCTCCTTGTCTGTCAAGGGCTCAAAAGTGATGTCCTCAATCTCAACAATGGCTGTGTCACGCGCTTTTGCATAGCCAACAGCAAGCGAGAGATACTCCCACTTTTGATTGGCAACATAGGGATAGACACCATTGTTCCAGATGCAAAGATCGCCGAGCAAAGGGTTCTCAGCATCAACCAATCCCGAGTCATATAAAGGCCATCCCTCCTCGTCCACCTCTAAATATTTCTTATAAGTGGTGTCTTTAATCTCGCGATACTCCTCTTTCTTCTGCCCTGCTACAATCGCATCAAAATACACTTGCTTGATGGTTAGGTAGAGGGTGTTCTCCTTGGTTGGTTTCATATTTTATTCGTTTTATGGGTTATACAGCTAAAAAGCAGAAGGCATTGTCCCTATTTCCATCGCTCCTCACACTTACAAGCACAATCATGACGCATCGATAGCCATTCGGGAAAGCACCTCTATGTTGCAAAAATAAAGAAAATAAACGAACAAAACAACATCAAAAGCACGAAATGAGCAGTGCCATGCCGCACCAATCGCGGTAGCCAGAGATAAAAAGCACTAAAATTCACCATTTGTAACCTTTACCCCCATGGCAGAGATTTGCATGCCATCACCTTGCAAAACAGGCGTAATCGCTGGTAAAAGCCGTGCATATCAAGTGAACCAAAGACCACAGGTTAACACCATTTCGATACGTAAGTGTTGTTTTTCTTCATAGTGGGATGATTAAAAAAAAATCAAGATGCTCACAAAAAAGTTATCACAAACCTTGACGCGTGATTACTTTTTTGTTATCTTTGCATAGTCATTAAGACAAAGAGTTCATTTACATCATGAAACATTCTGAACTAATTCGAGCCTTGAAAAAGGCGGGGTGTCTATTGAAACGGCATGGTGCGTCGCATGACATTTGGATCAATCCCAAGACGGGAGCAAGAGCAAGTGTGCCGAGACACGGAAGTAAAGAAATCAAAGAAAAGACTGCAAAGTCAATTCTTGATGACCTTTTGAATGAGTAAAAGGGTGTCATCGCCATTCATCGGTGGGGTCATCTCTCCAATGAATGAGAACGGATGGAATAGAACTTTTAATGTATAAAACGATAGACGTTATGGAAAAGGTAATTGCAAAAGTCGAGCGAGAGGTTGGCGAAAGAAACTTTTCGTGCTACATGAGCGTAAAAAGTGTCCGTGCAGGCGTATTGGGACAAGGCAATTCTGCAAGGGAAGCTATGGCCGATATGCTTCAAGGGTGGGAGGATACGAAAGACGATTTGAGAGCGTGTGGCATCGAAGTCCCACCTATTGACATTAAATATAAATTCGATATCGGAGCTTTGTTCAATTATTACGATTTCATCAATGTTGCAGGTGTATCCAGAGAAATAGGCATCAGCTCTGCAGTTATGCGCCAATATGCCACAGGAGCAAGAAAACCAAGCCAAGAACGAAAGGAACAAATTGTAAAAGGAATCAAGTCGCTTGCCAAGAAAATAGAGTCGGTGAGCGTCAGTTAACGGGCGATTGAAGGCCCTTATACTTCAATATTTTAAAAGAACTCTTCGAACCGTCTGCATGCGAATGTAGGCGGTTTTTCCGTCCTACCGAGCAAAAGGCAACCTTATTGCCCCGCAAAGTAGCAGCAATCACTGGCAAAAGTAGTCCACATCATCGCCTAAACCCGTCGCCTTTGCCTCCGCAACGCGAGGATAGCAATATCCGAGCTGTCCTGAACAGGGACAGCACACCGCCTTCCGCACACACAAAAAGAACGACTTAAAAAGGTCAAACCATTATCTTCGGGTGATTTTAAGCTTCATTTATTTGCACAATACGCAAAAGAGTATTACTTTTGCCATACCCCACCAACTGGAACGATGCCACACTTTGGCACTGCAACGGAGTGGATATAAGCGCTTAAGACCGACAGCATGCTGCTCCACAGGATGGAAGAACGCTCGTGAGCTTGCATCATCACGAGGGTTATAAACGTATGGGACAGACACAAACCACTGTTCCCCACGCAAGGAACGCAACAGGAAACGATATGGAAGAAAATGTAAAACAGCAGAAAACGACAACCCGCCAGGTGTTGGCCGATGTCTATGAGGAGGTCAATTGGGCCTATTTAGCCAAAAACTATTTCGGCAAATCGCGCTCATGGCTCTACCACAAATTCAGCGGAACAAACAATGGTGTGCCCGATGACTTTAGCGATGTTGACCGCGAACGCCTGAAAAGCTCGCTCCAAGACATTGCAGAACGCATCAGGCAAGCAGCAGATAGGCTCTGATATGTAGTCTGATCATCGCGCATGGAACGCCACTGTACACACTTTGTGATGGGGCATTTCCACTGCTACACCATTGAAAACAGCGCTTAAAATAGAAAGACAAACATTGTGATGGCCATCCCCCTTCAGGGAAACAGCAATGCTAAGCCGTGAACCCCGTGTGAAGAAGCCTCACACAGCAGTATGTCGCTGACGTAGAGAGGTAGCATCCAGTCCTCCCTTTCTTCATGAAGTGCGCTCCTTTGCCTATCCCTTTTATTTTCAAAGCAAAAGCCTTTGTTTCTCGTTTATTTTTTATACATTTGCACATGCAGAACGGAAATGCTACAAACCAAACTGTAAAGGAAATAAGCATTGACAATGCATGATGCTCACTTTTGACGCGTAAAGAACAAACCACAGCGCACGTTTCACTGGCAAACGGCACCACGTCGATGCACGCATTGTCCCTCAACACAGGGCGAAATTTACTTCAAAGCGGTGGGGTTGCGCATGGATTACGGGCCACTTCCGATGTTTACACGCGTCGGAAGGAGGTAGAAGTATGTCCATCAACAACGCAACACACGCATTTCCACCATCTTAACATCAAGCAATGAAAGATTTTAAAGACTTGAAAATTGCTGTCGCCGGCACCGGATATGTGGGCCTCAGCATGGCCACCCTGTTGGCACAGCACCACGAAGTGATGGCCGTTGACGTCGTTCCCGAAAAGATTGACCTCATCAACCATCGCCAATCGCCCATTCAAGACGATTACATCGAGCAGTATCTGCGCGAGAAGCCCTTGCGACTGACGGCCACTTTGAATGCCGACATGGCCTACAAAGATGCCGACTTTGTGGTGATTGCCACACCAACGAACTACGACCCGGCGAAAAACTATTTCGACACCACCCACGTAGAAGAGGTCATCGACAAGGTACTCAGCGTCAATCCGTCGGCCACGATGGTCATCAAATCCACCATTCCCGTGGGCTATACGCGCAACCTCTACCTCAAATATGCACAGCAAGGCACGGCACAACTCAACTTGTTGTTTGCACCCGAGTTCCTCAGAGAGAGCAAAGCCCTCTACGATAACCTCTACCCCACACGCATCATCGTGGGCTATCCCAGCTCATTCCCGGCGAAACGGCTGAGAATGAGGCCATCAAAAAGGTGACAAATCCCGACAACATGCGCCGACAGGCCGAAGTTTTTGCCCGTCTGTTGCAGGAAGGTGCCCTCAAAACCGACATCCCCACGCTCTTCATGGGCATGAAAGAGGCCGAGGCAGTGAAGCTCTTTGCCAACACCTATTTGGCACTTCGCGTGTCTTACTTCAACGAATTAGATACCTATGCCGAAGTGAAAGGACTTGACACACAGGCCATTATCAATGGTGTTTGCTTAGACCCTCGCATCGGAAATCACTACAACAACCCCTCATTTGGCTACGGAGGCTACTGTCTTCCCAAAGACACGAAGCAGCTGTTGGCCAACTATCAGGACGTGCCCGAGAACTTAATTCAGGCCATTGTCGAAAGCAACCGCACCCGAAAGGACTTCATTGCCGATCAAGTGCTCAAGCGCGCGGGCTACTATAACTACAGCGAAGAGACCAATTATGCGCCCCACGACGAGCGAGAAGTCATCATTGGCGTCTACCGTCTGACGATGAAAAGCCACTCAGACAACTTCCGTCAAAGCTCCATCCAGGGCATCATGAAGCGCATCAAAGCCAAAGGTGCCCGCGTAATCATCTACGAACCCACCCTCGACGATGGCACAACCTTCTTCGGAAGCCGCGTCGTCAACGACCTCTCGCAATTCAAATCCCAAGCCAACGCTATCATTGCCAACCGCTACGACAGCGCGTTAGACGACGTAAAAATAAAGGTTTACACCCGCGATTTGTTCAGAAGAGATTAGAAAGAGAGGCAGAACACCCTTCTTCACATCCCGCTTTGCCCTTTGATAACGAATGCAAATCTTTCCTTTCCAATCGCTTGTGATGCTCAAAATAAAGGATTATATTTGCACCTTATAATAATGGAGGATAGCAATATGGAAAAAACAGAACGCAAAAAAGAAGAGGCCATGGCTCGTTTCATGACTGCTAAACATAAAAAACAGGCCTACCTTCAGACTTTAGAAGCACGGATGAAGGCCGAATACGAGCAACGTACAGGGCAAAAAGACTGCCATTTCGAAGTGTTATGAATAGCTTGTTGATTGAAATATCAACAAAACAGCCCCCTATACGGTCGTCCCTATGGCTGATGGAATGGCTTTTGAGTTTTTCACCAAGCATGATATACACTATTCTGTGAGTTTCCTTTATGATGATGCGCTTATAGAAGAAGGTGCATATCAGCTTGTTATAGCGAACATCAACAACAGAAAGTCGCCCAATGACCCTTCCGTAAAAGAGACTGTTCTGGCTATTGTAGAAGAATTTTTTAGGGCTAACAATGCAGTCATGCTCTATATTTGTGAAACAGGTGATGAGAAACAGTCGATGCGAAACAGACTCTTAGAAAGATGGTTCTCTACCTTTCAAAGAAAAACGCAGTTCACCTGCCTATCCTCTTCTATTGTCGATGAAGACGGTATCATCAACTATGCCACAATCATTATTCGCAATGATCATCCCCACTTGGTAAAAGTACTGCAAGAATTCAGTGCAACCATTGGGCTTCTTGGGCAGAAACCTGAATGACAACGCCATCATTGCCAACCGCTACGACAGCGCGTTAGACGACGTAAAAACGAAGGTTTATACCCGCGATTTGTTCAGAAGAGATTAGAAGGAGGAAACGATTAAACAAAGATACGATTCACTTAAAGCAACACTTATGATTACATTTATGATTCAGGCGCGTGTTGGTTCGACACGATTGCCCAACAAAATTCTCTTGCCTTTTTATCAAACAAGTGTATTCTGCAACTGTTGCTTGACAAGCTCAGGCAAGTTGATGGCACAAACATCGTTATTGCCACCTCGAAAGCTCCACAAAACGACGCCATTGAGCACTTAGCCAAGCAAGAGAACGTGCTGTGTTTCCGGGGTGAAGAGAACGATGTGTTGCAACGATTCATTGACGCTGCCCACGCTTTTGATGCAGAACGACTCATTCGCATCTGCTCTGACAATCCCTTTTTAGAGCTTCATTCCATCAAAGAATTAGTGGAAAAGGCGCGGCAGAGCAACTGCGATTACATGAGTTTCAACATCAATGGCACCCCATCCATCAAGACACACTATGGCTTTTGGACGGAATATGTGACGCGCAAAGCCTTGGAACGAGTGAAAGAGGCTACGCAAGAGCCGCTTTATCACGAGCATGTCACCAACTATATTTACAGCCATCCCCACGATTTTTCTATCGAATGGATTGATGGACCTGCTGTCTTGGCGACCCACACGCACGTGAGATTAACCACCGATACGCCGTCTGATTTCGAGACAGCGCAACAGGTTTATGGTGCACTTTGCAGCAAAAATCCCTACCCTTCCATTGAGGAGGTCATCAATTTCTTAGACCATCACCCCGCGCTCTACCAAGAAATGGAGGCGCAAATCAAGCAAAACAGCAAATAAACGCAACGATATGGAATCGACATATATAATAGGTGAGATTGGACAAAACCACAATGGATCGGTCGACATCGCCAAGTTGCTCACCGAGTTAGTGGCACGTCCCATCAAAGAAGATGATTTCGGCATTGACCTTCAGCCCATCAATGCAGTGAAACTAACCAAGAGAGACCTATCAGAAGAGCTCTCTTCGTCGCAAATGAACCGCCCGTATGACAACCCAAACTCGTTTGGAAAGACCTACGGAGCGCACAGACAATTCTTAGAACTCAGCGATGAAGCACACTTTGAGGTGTACAAATATGCCAAATCTTTTAGGGTTAGACTTCGTCGAAACGCTATGTGCCAAAAGGCTGTTTGTCGATGCTTCGCCTCTTCACACCCGACAGATTAAAGGTGGCCAGCCGCGATTTAACCAACCTGCCGCTATTGGAAGCCCTGGCCGAAACGCGCATACCAATCATTCTTTCAACGGGCATGGCGGGCAAAAAAGAATTGGATGAGGCATTAGCCGTCATCACAAAAATACCACGACAACATTGCCATTCTGCATTGTGTGTCGCAATATCCCACCGAACCCGATAATCTTAATCTGCTCACTATCCGCTATTTGCAAAAGCATTACGGCCAATATACCATTGGTTTTAGCGACCACACGATAGGCATTGCCGCACCGATTGTGGCCGTAGGGATGGGCGCAAAGATTATCGAGAAGCACATAACCATCGATCGTGGCATGAAAGGTACCGACCAAAAAGGCTCACTTGGCCCCGATGGTGTGCGCAGAATGGTGCGCGATATCCGCTTGGCCGAGCATTGGATGGGCACAGAAGACCTTTATATCGACCGCAGTGTTGCCGCCTCAAAGGTGAAACTTGAACGCTCCATTGCATCGAATAAAGATTTGGAAGTGGGGCACATCATCACCGAAGATGACATTCACATGCTCAGCCCCGGCGATGGTTTTAAATGGGCAGAGCGCACGCAACTCATAGGAAAGGTGCTCAAAACGGCCGTTCCCAAAAACGAAATTATTTATCCTAAGTATTTGGATTGATGACAAAGCTCCCCAAAATTATCCTCACTGATATTGATGGTGTGTGGACCGATGGCGGCATGTACTACGACCAGACGGGCAATGAATGGAAACGATTCAACACCGCCGACAGCGCAGGCGTGCTGTTTTCTCACCGCCTTTCCATCCCCGTTGGCATCATCACAGGCGAAGATACCGAGATTGTTGCACGCAGAGCTAAGAAACTAAAGGTGGACTTTCTCTATCAAGGCATTAGCGACAAATTGAAAGTGGTGCACGAGATTTGCCACGAACTTCATATCACCCTTGCCGAAATCGCTTATATCGGCGATGATTTAGGCGACCTGTCCGTGCTTAAAGCCGTGCGCGAGGCCGGGGGAATCACGGGCGTTCCGAGTAGTGCTTCGGCCTACATCCGCGCCTATGGCAGCATTGATTTAGAGAAAAAAGGAGGCGAAGGCGTCTTCCGAGAGTTTGTTGAACGCATCATTATGAATGCAAATCGTGAATTGCCATTGACATGAATACAACCGAATTAGAAACTATTTTCGACGAGCTTTGGCCCTTAAACCGAAGTCTTTCGGGCGAAGGTAACCGTCAATCTTTCGCCATTTTAAATCGCTATATGCCCTTCACTATGCGCGAAATTCCCAGCGGAACACCCTGCTTTGATTGGACTATTCCTCCCGAATGGAACGTAACCGAGGCATGGATTAAAAACGATAAAGGAGAAAAAGCTATCGATTTCAAAGACAATAACCTGCATCTTTTGGGCTATTCTATACCAATTCACGAGACAATGTCATTCGAATCGCTGCGCAATCACCTCTATACTTTGCCCGATTTCCCCGACGCTATCCCCTATCGCACATCCTATTATGCACGGCGATGGGGCTTTTGTCTGTCGCAAAATCAGTTCGACAAGCTCGACAAAGACGCCCGGTATGAGGTGTTCATCGACAGCCGTTTAGACGAAAAAGGCAGCATGACCGTGGGCGAGGCCACCTTAAAGGGCGACTCGGAGAAGTGCGTTTACCTCACCTCTTACATCTGTCATCCCTCTATGGCCAACAATGAATTGTCGGGACCGCTGCTGCTTTTGGAACTCTATCAGCGCCTAAAGCGAAAGCATCTGCGCTACACCTATAAGTTTTTGCTCATGCCCGAGACCATCGGAAGCATTTGGTATCTCTCTGAACACTATCGGGAGATGCTGCAAAACACACTTGCAGGCATCGTTCTTACCTGCGTAGGCGACCGCGGAAACTTCTCGTTGAAGAAGTCACGAATAGGCGATTCCGACATCGACCGCATCGCAAGCTATTACATCCAGCAAAAAAAAGGCACACTCATCGACTTCTTTCCTTCAGGTGGAAGCGACGAACGACAATATTGTTCGCCCGGCATCAACCTTCCTTTCTGCTCCATCACGCGAACGATGTATGAGCAATACAAAGAATATCACACGTCAAAAGACGACAAATCTTTCATCTCCTTTGATGCCATTTTGGGCTCAGCCGACCTGCTTGAACGCATCATCGACACCCTCGAAAACAACGAAACGTTCGTCAATCTCATGCCCTATTGCGAAGTGCAATTAGGCAAACGAGGGCTCTATCCCACGTTGAGTGCCGTGGGAAACAAGTCGGATGAGCTGAAGGCCATGATGTGGTTGCTCAACTATTCGGACGGCAAACACACCCTTTTCGACATCATTCAGAAGTCAAATATCGACCTCGAGAGCTTTCTTGCAGCACGCAATCGCCTGTTGGAACACCACATTATTGAACGGAAATCATGACGCAACCCTTCCAACAGTCAACGCCATCTATCTTCGTTGTCACCTCCCCTTTTCAAGCGCTTTGTGCATTTAATGCCATCAAAGCATTTGAAATCACCGACTATCGCTTCTATTTAGCACTCATAGAAGACATTCGTAATGAGCAACTCTTTACGCTTTTCCAACAGCAAGGCATTGCTTATGAGGTCGTAAATGTCAGAAATTAACAAAAACAGACCGCTTACAGTTCCTTTTTACCCCACTTCTCGAGATACAAAAGATTGTTTATTGGCGACGCACGCAACATCTCTCAATACTTCATTGGCCTGTCGAAAGTGAGCAATGGTGGCTGCATGGTCTATTTAGATGATGGCAACGACAACATCTTTCTGCTGAAAGGACATCAGCCCGAAGTAGAGAAACGGGTGCAGTTATTCCAATCTTTATTCGCATGGGCATGCAAAGTGCGGGGCATTAACAACCACAACAACATCTACACTGTCTATGGAGATATTCCCAATCCTGCCTTCCATATTCGGCAAAACGATTTCCAACAGGTGGCCCATCAGCAGAATCATGGCGACCTGCGCAACGTCTTTTTCATCGGAACCAACTACGATCGCTTTTTTTGCGAACCGGGCAATTACCACTCGATGGGGTGATGCACAACTTAGAAACCACTTTCAAGACGTTACAAGAACAATATGGAGACCGCCACACCGTCTACTATATTCCCCACGGAAGAGACACCCACGACTTGCCCAAAACACTCTGCGAAAAGTACAACGTGCAATATGTGCGCCCCAAAGTAACGGTGGAACTCTTCCTCGCTAACCTCGGTTACCAGCCCTTTTACGTGTTGGGCTACACCTCAACAGCACTCTATAACATCAAATTGTTGTTTCCACAGACCCGCATTGAGAACGTGGTTTTCAACGTAGAAGCCTCCAACGACTTCATCAAACAAATTGAAGTTGTCACCGATTACTACGAACATCATGGCATCAAAACCATCTATGCCGAAGAGAAATAAATCAAGAAGTAAAGCATGATATTCTTTTCTCAACTACGATTAGCGAAAAGTCGCCTCCTAAAATGGTGGTACACACGCCGAGCGAAGCGCATGTTAGGTGGTTATGGTGAGGGCCTTGAGGTGAATAAAAAATGCTTGTTTACGCAACAAACCATTGTAAACGAGCACTGTTGCTTCAATGGTATGCAGATTCTTGGTGGCGGAAAGGTTCGCATTGGCCGCTATTTTCATTCAGGCATAGAATGTATGCTGCTCACCAGAAACCATAACTACGAAGGCTGCCAAATACCTTATGACAGCACTTATATAGACAAAGACATCACGATTGGCGACTTTGTGTGGCTCGGAAACCGCGTCATCATCATGGGAGGGGTGAGCATTGGCGAAGGAGCTATCATCGCTGCGGGAGCTGTTGTCACACGAGATGTGCCGCGATGTGCCATTGTTGGCGGCAATCCTGCACAAATAATCAAATATAGAGACATCGCCCATTTTGACCAACTCAAACAAGAGCAAAGGTTTCATTAAGCCTCTTTAAATGACTATCACGTCTCTCTTTCAACGCGTTAGCGGCAACAAGACTTTGGTGAATGGCTCGCTCTACTCACTTTTTTCATTTTTAGGGCAAGGCTGTAACTTCCTCATTCTCATCTTAGTAGCAGGCTATATCCTGCCCGCTGATTACGGAAAGCTCAGCATTTTCAGTACGATTGCCACCTTTATGGGCTATTTCATCGGCCTTTCCACCTATGGCTATGTGTCGATTTCCTATTTCCGCGAGACCTATTCCGTATTCAAAAAGGATTTCACCGCCATCATCTTCATCCATATTCTGTCTTTCTTGGTGTTCGCTTTGGTGGCCATCTTGCTCACCGACAATATGGTGAAGGCATTAGAAACAACACGTTCATTGCTCTTTTATGCACTGATTATCTCCTTTGGCAACATCCTTTTCAACATCCATCAAGACTACCTTCGCATTCAAGAACGGCTGAAAAGCTATGGCATTTGGAGCATTACGAATGTTTTATTGAACTTCGTTCTCACGCTAACGTTTGTGATTCTATTCAAACAAGGATGGCTCGGACGCATCGATGCACAGTTGATTGGCATGCTCATCTTAGGCCTTTTGGCCGTCGTTTCATTTTGGCATAGCAAACTCTTCAGCATCGATTTCTCCTGGAAACGCTATAAATCAATACTCCTTTTCGGTCTTCCAATGATTCCACATTTGGCTACAATATGGATAAAACAAGGTTTAGACCGCTACATCATCAATTATCATTACACCACATACGAAGTGGGAATTTTCAGCTTTGCTATCAGTTTGGTCACTGTGATTGTCATGATTGGGTCGGCTTTCAATGCCACCAATTCCGTAACACTCTATCAGATTTTGGGCAACAAAACAACTTCAAACGTAGAGAAGCACATGGCGTTGCGCCGGCAAACCAAGACGATTGCCCTCGTTTATATTGCAGCAAGTGCGGCTTATGTGCTATGCATTGTCCCCATTTGCTATCTGGCACTGCCCAAATACACGCCAGCCATCCCCTATTTTCTTATTCTTTGTGGCTACGGACTCTTGCAATGTTTCTATTTCCTCTATTGCAACTACATGTTTTTCTATAAAGAAACAAAGCAACTGATGTATATCACCTTTGGCTCATCCCTGCTGCATCTCACGCTATCTCTGCTGCTTACGCAATATTCGCTCTATTTAACGGCCATCATCTACGTACTGGTTCAAGCCGTCATCTTAGTGCTCGTGAGACACTATGCACGCCGGATTTTGCAACAAAATCTACCACTTTCTGTGCAGTAACATTCATAAAAACTCATCAAACAGCATGTCTTTAGCCATCTGCGTCATCTGTTATAATCGCATAGCACCCTTAAAACGCGTGCTGAAATCGTTGGAAGCGGCACATTATGATGCCCCCATTCCACTCATCATCAGTATTGACAAGAGCGAAACAACGGCCATTGAAGACTTCGTTGAGGCCTACCATTGGCCACATGGAACACTCAAAGCCATCAAGCATCCACACAATTTAGGGCTCAGAGCACACGTCTTGGAGGTGGGAAAACTGCTGAATGATTATGACGCGCTCATTGTTTTAGAAGACGACATCACCGTTTCGCCCTATTATTATCAATATGCTTGCCAAACCATTGCCCAGTATCAGGATGATGAAAGAATAGCAGGTATCAGCCTATACAACTTCCCTGTGGACTATCAGAATGGTCTTCCGTTCACACCTTTGCAGGCAGATGCCGATGTTTATTTTATGAATTGTGCACAATCGTGGGGACAAATTTGGCTGAAAAAGCAATGGCAAACCTTCATGACCTGGTATGAAACGCATCACGATGAATTTCAACTCGATTACCTTCCACAGGCACTTAACGACTGGCCCAAGAGCTCTTGGCTGAAATACCACACGCGCTATTGCATCGAAGAAAATAAATATTTCGTCTATCCCTACCAAGCATTGTCCTCCAATAACAATGATGCAGGCACACATGTTGGGCAAGAAGAGGCCAATATTTTTGCCAGTTCGCTGCAGGTTTTGCCTCAAAAGGCCTACCGATTGCCTGCGCTTGATGAGGGCATAGTGAAATATGATGGTTTCTTCTCACCCACTTTTTTAGCCCACTATCTCCAGCTTTCAGAAGACGATTTGACGGTAGATTTTTGGGGGAAGCGCAAACTCCAGCACGCCAAGCGCTATCTTTTAACCACCTGGCCGCTTCCTTTTAAGGTCGTCAACAGCTTTGGTTTGCGCTATCATCCGATGGAAACGAACATCATACTGCAAGAGAAAGGGCAAGAAATCTACCTTTACGACACGCACACCAAAGGCCGAAAGCCGAAAGCGATAAACCCCATTACGTTGCTGCAATACAGTTATCGGCTCAAGATACTATCCTTATTGAAGACTATTGGCATCGCCAATCTCGTCATGATGGTGTGCAAACGATGGTGTAAAAAACTCATAAAATGATACATTGCGGGATAAAACAGTTGCTCAAACGATGGATTCTCCATCTGAAATGGCACGGGAAACTTCAGTTTGAACAGGGTTGCGACATAGCTTTACAGGCTCAATTCGAAGGCATGAACAAGATTTATAGCCACAGTTCCTTTGGCGGAATCCTCGGCTATGGTTCGTATATTGGCCATCATTCGAGCCTAACGGCCAAAATAGGTCGCTTTTGTTCCATCTCCAACCATGTGATTTGCAACGCCGGCATCCACCCTTTCCAAGCACCTTTCGCCACCACTTCGCCTTGTTTTTTCTCTCTTCGTAAGCAAAACGGAGCCACTTTCGCTACCCAACAAATGTTTACTGAATGCAAAACGATGAACAATAAAGGTCTGTTTGATTGCGAGATAGGGAATGATGTATGGATTTGCGAGGGAGTATTCATCAATGGTGGCATTCATATTGCCGACGGAGCGGTGGTACTTGCCCACGCCGTTGTCACGAAAGATGTTCCACCCTATGCCATCGTGGGCGGTGTTCCGGCTAAAATCATCGGCTATCGCTATGACGAAGCAACGATAAAATGGCTGCTCAACGTGCAATGGTGGAACAACCCTATTGCCTGGTTTAGAGCGCATTGGTCACTGCTTTGCGACATCGATAAGCTCAAAGCTTATTACAATAAAGCATAAAAGGCCGCATGGATGATGGTATACATTCCATAAAGGTGATACTACCTGCAAAAGTAATTCACGCATAATCATCACGCTTTATCCTATAAATTGCCTGCAAATAGAATAGCTTTTTATGGATCAATTCACACGCCTTTTTCCAACTGAGACGCAAGATGATGCAAATACTGATGTTGCGCATCAATCCCATCAAGTTCGCCCTTTATGGCATCAAATTGGGTAAGCAGCCACGCATCTGCAACCATGTCTACCTGCATGTGCACCCCAAAAGCAGCGTGACGATAGGCGATTCGTTCACGATGACGAGTGGGGAAAAACTTCAATCCGCTATGCCGAAACATCCAAGGCACCATCTATGCGGAACGCGAAGACACGGTGATTAAGATTGGAAATCACGTGGGAATGTCGTCAACTTGCCTGTGGGCAAAGCGCGAAATCATCATCGATGACCATGTGAACATCGGTGGCGACTGCATCATTATGGATAGTGATGCCCACAATCTCGACTGGCACGTGCGCGATTCGGGCGAAATGTTCGATGCAACCACCACGATGGATGTGCACACAGCCGCTTGTAAACCCATCCACATCGGTAGCCATGTGCTCATCGGTGCACGCTGCATCATCCTCAAAGGTGTTACCATTGGACGCGGAAGCGTGATTGCTGCTGGCAGTGTGGTGACCAAAAGCATTCCCGAAAACGTCATTGCGGGTGGCAATCCATGCCGGGTGATTAAGCCGTTGGACGTATAATCTACAAAAAACACACAAAAAAAGCAGCGGAACCAACGATGTTATTACGTAAAATCAAAGCCAACTGGCTCTATATTGTGGTGTTTAGCACCTTCTGCTATAGCTCCATAGAACTTGGCGTTTTGCTGCTGACGCTGCTTTATCTCATTCGCCATTCGCTGGTGAGAGCGCCTCATGTGCTGGTTTATCTAACGCTGTTCTTTGCCTATTCTGTTGTGGTGGCAACCACCATCTTAGGCTATCCCATGAGCAAGGGCTCGCAGCAATATGGGCTACTCACCCTCTACATCTTGATTTACTATAGTCTCTTGTCACAGCAAAAAGCCAATATCGAGGGACTATTCATCGTCTATTTAAAGGTAGCCAAGGTGGTTGGGCTGCTCGGTTTCATCGAACTTTGTGCCTATGCTGCCACACATATCGATATTTTCTCGTTCACCTTGTGGGCAAAAACCAATACCGAGGTGGCATCACACATCATTCGTGTGCATAGCACCTTAGCCGAAGGCGGTTATTATGGCACCATTCTAAGCCCGTTTATCGCCTATATCATCCTCTATAAAGATAAATTCCATCTTTTCAAACGGTGGCAATTGGTGCTCATCTTCACGAGTTTAGCATGCTCTTTATCGACCATTGCATTCATTACAGCCGCCATTTGCCTGTTCAAATGGTTCTACCGACGGGTGAACAAAGGCATTTTGTTCAAGATGATTGGTGCTTGTGCTATAGGAATCGTCATCTTCTTTGTTTCAACAACAAAGCAAAGCGATTCTGAAAAAGGGTTTAGCGGCATCATGCTTAGGTTTCAACAAACAGCCACAGCCTTGTCGAGTTTGAACAACATTTATGTCATAGAGAGTTTGAATAACTCGTCGTATGCCCTCTTAGCCAACACCTATGTGGCCACACATGCACCGCTGCGATGGACGGGAACAGGCTTAGGTACGCACAAACTCAACTACCATGCAGTGTATCAATCCAACAGACCACTCTATGGACTCAACGATGAGGATGGCTATTCGCTGTTCAATCGCTTGCTATCGGAGACGGGGATTCTCGGACTCCTCGTGTATATCGTGTTCCTATTCAAATGCAGGAGCAAGCAATCTATGGTCAACACCTGCGTGCTCTTCTATCTGTTAGGCACCTTTATCCGCGGAGGAAACTACTTTGTTTATGGCATGATTTTTTACAATATGCTTTATTATTTCTCCTATAAGGAAGCCAAAATAACACAACGATTACGACTAAGAAACGAAAAGAAATGAGTCCTAAGATTTCAATTATCATTGCAACTTACAACGCAGGCAAAACGCTTGCGCGCTGTTTGCAAAGCATTCGCGAAGAAAAGACCAACGAGATTGAGCTCCTTGTGATAGATGGCGGGTCGAAAGATAATACCCTCGACATCATCAACACCTATCAAGACACCATCGATTATAGCTGCTCCGAGCCCGACAAAGGTATTTATGATGCTTGGAACAAGGGCATTGCCCATGCCAAAGGCGATTGGATGATGTTTATTGGCGCCGACGATTATCTCGTAGGCAACGCGTTATCAGACTATCTTAACTTGCTTCAACAACAAGATTGTGCAGCTTATGACCTCATTTGCGCCAAGGAACTATTGGTAGATGCATCGGGGAAAGTGCTCAAAACCATTGGAGAACCCTATCATTGGGACGATTTTCGCAAGCAAATGCTGATAGCCCATGGGGCATCACTTCACAACAAAAAGCTCTTTCAAGAGGTGGGCTTGTTCAGCTTACACTACTCCATCTGCGCCGATTATGAATTTCTTTTACGAAAGAAGCTCAAGAGTTTGTTTGTCAATGAGACCGTCCTTTGCATGCAAGATGGCGGTGCAAGCACCACTTATCAAGCCGTTTGGCAGGCCTTTCAAGTGCGCAAGCTACACCATTCCTTATCGCTTCCACTCAACCTTTTCTATTTTTGTAAAGGCATAGGAGCGATTATCCGTAACCGATTGATGCATTAACGTTACGCCATCATGCAAGTAAAAAATATCATTGTCTATAATGATTATGGACATATTTATGGGGGTGCGGGCAAAATCGCATTCGATAGCGCCCTTGCGTTGGCGCAGAAAGGCTATCATGTGGTGTTCTTTTGCGCCACAGGTCCCGTTGATTCGCAGCTCGAAGCACACGGCATTGAGGTGGTTTTCCTCAATCAAGCCGATGCCCTTTCCGATAAAAATAAAATGGCTTCTGCATGTAGAAACATTTGGAATCGCAAGGCCTATCGCGAGAGTCTCAAATGTTTAGCGCAATATAGTCCACAAGACACGGTGGTGATGGTGCATGGTTATGTAAAGACTTTGTCGGCATCTATCTTCTCAACCTTTAGAAAACGGCAGTTCAAAACTATTCTGACCCTGCACGATTACTTCACGGCTTGCCCCAATGGTGGGTTCTTTAACTACCAAAAGAATGCATGTTGCACCTGTAAAGCCATGTCCACTCGCTGCGTGTTAACCCATTGTGATTCGCGCAATTACGCCTATAAGCTCTATCGATGTGTCGCCAAAGCGTGTTAAACCATTGCCTACGTCGTGCGAAAAAAATATCCATGCCTACGCCGTTTCGAAGTTATGCGAAGAAAAAGTTGCGCCCTCTATGTAACGCAGTTTGCCACGAAAAAGCGGTGTGCTCTATAACCCTATAGAGATTATCACAAATGAAAAAAATCGATATAACGCACAACGATGCTTTCCTATATGTTGGGCGATTGTCTGAAGAAAAAGGGCATCCATGACTTTTGTAAGGTGGTGACTGAACTGCAATTGAAGGGTATTGTCTTGGGCGATGGCTATTTGCTTGACGACTTAAAACATCAATATCCCAACATCACCTTTGCGGGTTGGGTGAATGGAAACGACAAGATGGCCTATATAAAACAAGCCAAATGCCTCATCTTTCCGTCAAAAGTGAACGAGACTTTTGGGCTGAGTGTGGCCGAAATGCTGTCGATGGGTGTGCCATGTATTGTGCCTTTGGGCTGTGGAGCTGTAGAGTTAATTCGGCCAAATGACAATGGATTGACCTATAAAATGGGCGATTATGATGGCTTAAAGGCAGCCGTTGAACAATTCAACCAAACTGAAATAGCCACGTGGACCGCACGAATGACAACACAACAGTTGCCCGATTTCTCGATGGCAACCTATCTTTCAAACGTAGAACGTATCTTCAACACGCTATAAACACCTGTTCCTTATGATAACAGTATCTATCGTTACCTTCCACACCGCAATAGAAGAGCTTCAGAAATGCTTGCAATCGCTCACATCTTCGCACATTGAATGCATCTTCATCATTGACAATTCGCAGGAAGATTACATTCGAACATTCTGCGCAACGCAGCCCAAAATTGAATATATTCCGCAAGACAACATCGGTTATGGTGCAGCACATAACATCGCCATTGCAAAGTCCATTGCACGCCATGCCACCTATCATTTGGTACTCAACAGCGATGTTTATTTTGCACCCGATAGCATTAACGCTATCGAAAGCTATATGAATGAGCATCCCGATGTGGGACAATTGATTCCCAACACCATTTATCCCGATGGACAATTGCAACATGTTGTGCGATTGTTACCCACACCTGCAATACAAATCTTGCGACGATTCCTGCCTAAAACATGGTTTCAAAAGCAGAACAACCAATTCCTTTTAAGCGATTGGAAGCATGACAAACCGCTCAATGTGCCGTTTCACATGGGCTGTTTCATGTTTTTTCGCAACACCATATTGCAAGAAGTGGGTGGCTTTGACGAACGCTTTTTCATGTATATGGAAGATATTGACCTCACCAGGAGGGTGCATCGAAAGGCCAAAACACTCTTTTGGCCAGCGATAATCATTGTGCACAACCACCAAAGGGCATCGTATAAGAATCGCAGACTACTCAAAATTCATATCCAAAGTGCTATCCGTTACTTCAATAAATGGGGGTGGTTGGTGGACAAAGAACGCACAAAATGGAACCAAATGGTTATGAAAGAAATCAATAAACAATAAATCATTTTATAAAAACAGCATCATTATGACACTCAACAAAGACAGTAAAATATACATTGCGGGGCACAAAGGGCTCGTAGGTTCGGCCATTTGGCGCAATTTAGAGCAACGGGGTTATCGCAATTTGATGGGGAGAAGTCACCGAGAATTGGATTTAACCGACCAGATAGCGGTGCGGAACTTCTTCGATAGTGAGCGACCTGATGCCGTTGTTTTGGCCGCAGCGTTCGTCGGAGGCATCATGGCTAACAGCATTTATCGCGCCGATTTCATCATGCAAAACATGAAAATGCAATGCAATGTGATCGAGAATGCCTATCTCCATGGCGTGAAAGCTGCTGTTCTTGGGTTCAACGTGCATCTATCCCAAAGCAGCGCCACAGCCAATGAAGGAAGATGCGCTGCTCACCTCGCCGTTAGAATACACCAATGAGGAATATGCCATCGCAAAAATTGCGGGACTAAAGATGTGCGAGAGCTACAATTTACAATACGGAACCAACTATATTGCCGTGATGCCCACCAATCTTTATGGTCCCAATGACAACTTCCATTTGGAGAATAGTCACGTGATGCCGGCCATGATGCGCAAGATTTATTTGGCCAAACTCATTCACAATGGCGACTGGGAGGCCATCAAAACCGACATGAACAAGCGGCCCATTAATCCCACAGATGCACTGAGAAGCATCATTGGTGAAGGCAATGTCGATGGCAACAACCCGCAGGAACGCATCTTGAAAGCATTGGCTTTCTATGGCATTGAAGACAACAAAGTGACGCTTTGGGGCGATGGAAGTCCGCTCAGAGAGTTCCTTTGGAGCGAAGATATGGCCGATGCCAGCGTACATGTGCTGCTGCATGTCGACTTCAAAGACATCATCGGCATCGAGAAATACTCATCGGTATTCTATGGTTCAAAGGTCGATGGTGCCGTAGACCGCAACAATTCCGAAGGTCGTGGCGGTGCCATTCCCGCCTTAGGTGAGATTAGAAACTGCCACATCAACGTCGGATCGGGCAAGGAACTCACGATTAAAGACCTCGCAACGAAGGTGGCAAAGGCGGTCGATTTCACTGGAACCATCGTTTGGGATGCCACGAAACCCAACGGAACCCCCCCGCAAACTCATTGACGTGGAGAAGCTACATCGCTTGGGATGGCACCACAAAGTGGACATCAACGAGGGCATCTCGCGCCTCTATCAATGGTATAAACACAGTTTGGAACAACCATTTTAACAGATGAAAAGAATTAACAAATAGCATCATATCGTATGAAACTCTATCCTTTATTATTTGAACCCAACCTCCATGAAGTGGTTTGGGGCGGAAGAAACTAACGAAGTGGAAACAATTACCTGCCCATGAGCAGCCCGTAGGCGAGTCTTGGGAGGTGAGTTGTGTGCCCCAATCGGTGTCAGTCATTGCCAATGGCGAGGCCAAAGGCATGGATCTGGGCACCTACATCGCACAACAACCCGCCGAAGTGTTGGGCAAAGGCGTGGCCAAAGCCTACGACAACCAGTTGCCCTTGCTTGTGAAATTTATTGACGCCAAGCGCAACCTCAGCATCCAAGTGCATCCCAACGACGAGATGGCTGCACGCCTATTCCACAAAAAAGGCAAAAGCGAAATGTGGTATGTCATATCAGCTGAGCCCGGAGCCTATCTCTATGCGGGCTTCAAAACGCCCATCAATGCGCAAGAATATCGTCGCCTCATTGCCGAAGGCGACATCACAACCGTGCTCGCTAAGCACCGTGTTCACCCCGGAGACGTGTTCTATATCCCTGCCGGACGTGTGCATGCCATCGGCGAAGGCATCGTGTTGGCCGAGATACAGCAAAGCAGCGACCTCACGTTTCGCATCTATGACTACGGCCGTTTGGGCATGGATGGCAAGCCACGCGAGCTGCATACCGACTTAGCTGCCGAGGCTTTAGACTACAATGTCTATGATAACTATCGCACCACCTACAGCCATGAGGCGCTCAAGGCCAAAGGAAGTGCTCGCCACCCGCTATTTCAATGTGCGCGTAGTCGACACCGAAACGCCCTTCCACCGCAACCTTTTGAAATATGACAGCTTCATCATTTCACTCTGCATTGAAGGCGATTGTAAAATAAAAATACGCGCAACGGGCGACGAAATCACCCTCCGCGAAGGCTATTCCTGCCTCATTCCTGCCGCCATTGCCGACTATGACATCATTCCTTTAGAAGAAAAAACCAAGGTTATCGATGCCTATATCGACAGCAAACAGTTGGAGAAGTAAATCTCCTTAACCTATTATCGCCATCGGTAGCAAGTGGTTGAAAGAAAACCCTACTACCCTATTACAAAAAGGTGCACTAAGAAGTGCACCTTTTTTATATACCTTTGCCACAAACCATCCTGCCATTGCGCGTGTCAGCACATTGCTTTACAAACATATTTCTGCGCCCATCTTACAGCTGATAGGCCACACCCACTGTGCCAAAGATGGGATAAAGGGTTTGTTCGATGGTTTTAAAGCTGCGATGGTGCACGCCTGTGAGCCCCCAGTTGAGGTCGAGATAGCCACCCAAACGGTTGGAAAACCACCAGTCGGCACCCGCCATCACACCCCATTGTGTGCGCCTCATGCTGTCAGAGAAGTCGAAATCGCCACGCTGTCCGGCATCCTTTCCGATGTTAATGCGCGGACCTGTGGGCGAACCCACGCGCAGATAGCCGTCATGAGCATAGCCATCGAAATGACGAGAGAGCACGTATGAGAAATAAGGGCCAGCCTTTAAGCGCAGTGTTTTTGCCCACATGTGCCGTGGCCAGCAATGGGATTGTGAACATCCATTCGTTCACTTTCGTGCGCACATCGCCCGTGAATTGTCCCTCAAGATGCTGTCCTCCACGATCCATCGCCATGTGATAGTTCTTCACCTGCGCATCCACATCCATACCTTTGTTCTCCAATCGCAGCCCCAACAGCACGCCCCAAAGGGGAGCCATACGCCGTTCGGCATCCAAACCCAATTGGAAACTCGGTGTCAGCCGATAGCGATTGAGCTTGCGAATGCTGGCCGGAAGCCCCACAAGGTGACGTGCCTCCAACAGAAAAACCAGCACGAGCGCTGTACTGTAGACTATCCATCCACACAGACTGTGCACTGCTTGCCCCCGCAAAACAAGCGACAAACAGCGCGAGAAAAAATCTTTTTATCTTCATTGTTGTTCCCTTTCACAAATCACGCGCACATGGTCAATCTTCAATGTCGACCCTACTGCGCCAATAAAATCGGCTCCCCGCTTGCTCGATGAGAACACCAAAGCCAAGCTATAGCCCTTGTTCTCAAGCACATCGAGGTCAATCTCACGCGTATAAGTGAACGCCACTTCAAACGGCGTCCATACCGTTTGCGGTGCCACATAGCCCAAATCTGCACGTGCAACGATGGCCGATGACGTGTTAATATTCGTACCATCAATCACCACTTCATGCCCGGCTGCATCATGATTGCGGTAGACCACGGCATAAATGGCGGCGCTGTCTTTGATATCGGTGCGCTCATGATTTTGCTTGTCGGTCACCGTTTCGCCTGGCGTATATTGATAATAACCCGTGAAACGCAGCGGCTTGCGGTCGAAAGGATGACCAAACTGCGTGGCTTTCAGCGGTGCCATGGCAGCATTTTGCGTATCGAAAGTGCCATAAAACAGGTTACCAGCGGCGATGGGACTGCCAAACATGGCACCCAAAATGCCCGTACTTCGCGTCGTGAGCTGTACGCCTTTGCCGTCATAACCCTCGACCGACTGCGTGGGATAAACCGATGAAGACTGCCCATAAGCCGTCAAAGCAAAACCACCATTGCCACTGGCCCACAGCGTATTCAAGCTGCCATTTTGCGCTTCTTGCCACGTGTCGTAATCGGGAAAGCCTTCACCAAAGGTCTCTTTCTTCACATGTTCGAAATCGAAACGCACCGTGTCGCCCACCATCCTCGCCACGTTTTGTATGCGCAAGGTGTAGGTGCGGTGGTGCTGTCCATCCTCCGAAGTCACGGTGTACGTGACAGGGTCCCTGACTGAAATCGTGCACCGAACCATTGGCTGGTGTGATGGTTGCACCAGGAGTGAGCACAAATGTGGGTGCATAATGCGTCACCGTGTTCTGCCGTCGCGTCTCCACCACAATATTGTTTTGTGCAGAGGACACTTCAACCAGCGCATCGGTCACATTATAGAACACTTGCATAGGATAATCAACCACTATGCTTACTTTTTCAATATCGGCCTCGGCATTGGGCGCTTCGTCCTTAAAACAGGAACTCAGCAACATGCACGCCACCGCCATGCAGGCCAGCTTTACATTGCTATTCATAGATGATGCAATACCTTTAAATATGATTTTTAGGTCAACAAAGGTATAAAAAAAGTGATAAACTGCCGCATGTGTCTCCATTTTTGCACCGATTCCGCCATTGAAAAGGCGAGACGAGCGCACAAAAGCATGCAGATTGTATAGTAATCACGATGCCTTCGGTACGAAAAATCATGCACTTTACCCACTAAAGTCGCTCACATTGCTTGCCCACACCATAGCCCAGCCACAACCAGACGGCACAACAGGCTTTGCAATCCATCAGAACACAAGGCATCTGTACACGAAAAATGCTCTGCAAAGAAAGCGTAAGACGCAGGAAAACACAATAGGAGAAAGCACACCATGCGTGCCAATTATCGTCGCGTACGATGTTTTGATAAAAGACGTTAAATATAGATGATCACTATTGCAATGCTCATCTAAAAAACATATCTTTGCAACAGCTTAGAAAAAGCAGTGCGATACAACGCTTGATAAAAACAAAAAATGCAGAATATGGATCATAAAGACATGCTTTTAAAAGCCATGCGAGAGGCGGGCGAACCGCTGAATGCTGGACGCATTGCCGAACTTTCAGGACTCGATCGCAAGGAAGTAGACAAAATCATGAAGCAACTCAAGGCCGAAGGTGCTATCGTTTCGCCCGTGAGATGTAAATGGACTGTCAACGAATAACATCGCTCCAAATCATCAAAAAAAGACGCTTTCAATTCATAAACATAACATCACTTTACTTAAAAAGGCATGACACCGACGCCGATTTTTTCGGAAGAGGTGACATGCCTTGTATTATTTTGTGCAGAGAAGTACCATGGTGTGCAACCAAAAAGGAACCCACATCACCAACAGCTGCACCCATCAGAACGTAAAAGGGAGCAGTCCATCCAATGGATGAACGCTCCCATTTATGCTAAAAATGCAATGGTATACGCTTATTTGTTTACTGCATCTGCCAATTCTGCACCAGCTTTGAACTTAGCAACCTTCTTTGCTGCAATCTTAATCTTTTGCTTTGTAGCAGGGTTAATACCTTCACGAGCGGGCTTTTCGTTTACACTGAAAGTGCCAAAGCCTACCAACTGAATCTTGTCACCAGCTGCAAGTGCATCTTTAATAGCTGCTGTTGTTGCATCCAATGCCTTCTTTGCATCTGCTTTTGTGAGGCCTGCGCCTGCTGCAATCTTGTCGATTAATTCTGTCTTGTTCATAATTTCTCGTTTAAAAAAATGAATGTTATTAATGAAATTCTCTGTTTATGGGGGCAAATATAGGCTATTCCTTTCATTCAACAAACAAAAACACAAAAAAAATGCGCTGAAAACAGAAAAATAACTTGAAAAGCCTTGTTTTGCCATGCAATAAGGGATATTTTTCGTAATTTTGCACTATTAAAAAGCAATTACATAGCATTTAAACAAGAGAGCATTATGATGCGTATCACACCCGTTACGAGATTTCTTTTATTAGTCAATATAGTGGTGTTTTTCTTCATGTCCAGTTCGCTTTCAACGCTGGTTCCGTTATTTGACTTTCAGGATTTAGAAGACATGCTGGGCTTACATTTTTTCTTAGCCCCTCATTTCCGTTTCTATCAACTCTTCACCTACATGTTTGTGCATGCTGGCTTCACCCACATCCTATTTAACATGTTTGGTCTATGGATGTTTGGCCCCATTTTGGAACGAGTATGGGGTGGACGCCGCTTTTTGTTCTATTACCTCTCGTGCGGTTTGGGTGCCGGTTTGTTTCAAGAGGCTGCACAATTGGTGCAATTCTATGCCCTCATGTCGAGCCAAGTGCCCCATTTTGCATTGTCAAACCTGCTGTTCTATGCCCAGGAAGCGGGTGTAGCACTCAACACTTGGACCACCGTTGGCGCCTCAGGCAGCATCTTTGGTGTGCTTTTAGGTTTTGGAATGCTCTTTCCCAACGAGCGCATGTTCATCATTCCCATTCCTTTTCCCATCAAAGCCAAATATCTTGTGGGTGGCTATGCCGTGGTAGAGCTCTTACAAGCGCTGTTTATGAAGGGCGACAACGTGGCGCATTTGGCTCACATTGGGGGTATGGTGATTGGCTTTTTCATGATTCGTTATTGGCAGAAACATTCCGCCCAAGGCTATCGAAACTATGGCAACGGTCATTCGTTTTTTGAGCAACTGAAACAGAAAATGGGAAACAACGGCGGCAACAACCATTGGGGAAGGCCAACCCACTCGCCGTCAAACGGCACCATGGGCGACCGAAAAGCCGACTGGGATGACAACGAGCGCAAACGAAAGGCGCAGGAAGAGATTGACCAGATTTTAGATAAAATCAGGAAAGCGGCTATAACAGCTTGTCGGCTGACGAGAAACGACGCCTGTTTGAACAAAGTAAACGACCATAAACGCCCACACCATGCTGGTAAAGCTCAAACGCATCACCATGCAGCTCCTTATGGGAGCCAACCTCAGCACCATTCTCTTGATGCTGTTTATCGGCTATTCCGACCGCTTCGACCCCACGAAACACCAGCTATTGGCCAATGCTGGTTTGGTGTTTCCAGTGGTGTTGGTGGTGAACTTTGCATTTTTAGTGTTCTGGCTTTGCACCAAAAAGCGGGTGGCTTGGTTGCCGTTTGTGGGCTATGTGGTGTGCTACGGCCCCATCAGAGCCTATTGTCCGGTGAACATTCCGCAAGATGTTCCATCCCAAAGTCTCAAGGTGATGTCGTATAATGTGTGGAGCTTTGCAGGCTGGGAGCGCCATGCCAACGGCAAATTCCCCATCTTGGAGTATATCAAAGCGCAACATCCCGACTTGCTTTGTCTGCAAGAAGCCATGACATACGAGATAGGACAGGCGCGCGTTGACTCGGTGTTGGACAAGCTTTTTGCCTATAAAGACACGCTAAAATTCTCGGCACAAAGCGATGTGATAGCTGTTTATAGCAAATATCCTATCCTCGCTCACGAGCGCATCGCCTATCCTTCGCGCGGCAATCTCAGTGGGGCTTTCTATATAAAAATGGGGCGCGACACGGTGTTGGTCATCAATAACCATTTGGAAACGACAGGGCTCTCGAACGAAGACAAAAGAGAGTTTCGATCAATGATGAAGGGGAAGTTGGATGGGAGCGCTGCCAAACGTACCTCTTACAGGCTCATCGACAAACTTGGCGAGGCCTCATCGAAGCGTGCTGTGCAAGCCAATGCCGTAGCAAATATGTCAACAGCCACTTAGATCACAGCATTATCCTCTGTGGCGACTTCAATGACACCCCCATTTCCTATGCCCATCACACCATCGGGCAACATCTTACCGACTGTTATATCGCTGCAGGTAATGGGCCAGGCGTGAGCTATCACAAGGCCGGCATGTATGTACGCATTGACCATATCATGGTGACACCCGACTGGAAGCCCTATCGTTGCGTGGTGGACAATCGCATTAAAACTTCCGACCACTATCCCATCATTTGCTGGATGAAACGTGAGGTTAAACCATAAAAATAGCAATTTCACAACAATAAATTTTATGGAGTGCGGTTTTTTTACTATTTTTGCACGGCTATATTATAAAAGATGTGGCCTACGGATGCGCGGAAAAACAATGAATAAATAATAAACAAGAAAATGCAAAACAAAGGAATTGTAATTTGTACAGCCGTCTTGCTGACGCTTGCAAGCATTTTTTATCTCTCGTTCTCGTTTGCAACGGCCTATTATGACCGTCAGGCAGCGAAGATAAAAGACCCTATTGCCCAACAGGATTATAAAGATTCTGTGAAATATCTGGGCATTTACTCTTATCAAAAGTGCTTAGAAACGCAGATAGGACTTGGACTTGACCTCAAAGGAGGTATGAATGTCATTCTCGAAGTCTCGGTGCCTGATGTGTTAGAGACCTTGGCTGATCACAAAACAGATGCAGCTTTCACCAAATCAATGGCTGAAGCGCGTGCAGAAGAAGAGAAGAGTCAGAGCGACTTTATCTCGCTTTTTGTGAAATATTACCACAAGAACGCACCAGGACATCGCTTGGCCGAGCTCTTCGCTACACAGCAATTGCAAGGCAAAGTGAACCCACAAAGCTCGGATTCTGAAGTAGAACGCGTGCTAAGAGCGGAAGTTCAGACCGCTATCGACAATGCATTCACTGTCGTTCGCACACGTATCGACAAGTTTGGTGTGGTACAACCCAACATACAAAAGCTCGAAGGGCAGACGGGTCGCATCATGGTTGAGATGCCAGGTATCAAAGAACCCGAGCGTATGCGTAAGCTGTTGCAAGGAAGTGCCAACTTAGAGTTCTGGGAAACCTACAATGCAGATGAGGTTATCCCCTATCTTCAACAGTTAGACACTCGCTTAGCAGCTGGCGAATCAGCCGACACTACAAGCCAAGCAAAGGCCGAAAAGGCATCACAAGCTGCAGCAAAGAAGCCTGCAAAACTGCAATTAGGCAAGGCAACCGATAAGGGTTCGGCTACACAAGACAAAGTTTTGTTGGAACAAGCCCACAAGGAACATCCCCTGTTGTCGCGCTTACAAACCACCGGAGCCAATGCTTGGCACTCGTAGGTTATGCAAGTGTGCGCGACACTGCCGCTATCAACAAGTGCATTTATGGCACAGAAGCCAAACAAGTGTTGCCTGCTGACTTGAAATTATTGTGGAGTGCAACACCTGAAGATGGTGTAACCGCTAAGAACATCTATGGTCTTTATGCCATTAAAGTGAATACTCCTAATGGCCAAGCACCTTTAGAAGGCGACGTTGTGACCGATGCTAAGGACGGCTTTAACCATGTTACGGGTCAGCCTGAGGTATCGATGACGATGAATAGTGATGGTGCTCGCCGCTGGGCTGCCCTCACAAAGGCCAACGTTGGCCGCGCCATTGCCATCGTTTTGGATGGTGTTGTTTATTCAGCTCCACGTGTAAACGGTGAGATTGATGGCGGTTCGAGCGCCATAACTGGTAACTTTACCGTTGAAACCACTAAGGATTTGGCCAACACATTGAAGTCGGGTCGCATGCCAGCTCCTGCAAGAATTGTGCAAGAAGAGGTGGTAGGTCCTACGCTTGGTGCTGCATCTATCCAGCAAGGTATTGAGTCGTTTGCCATCGCTTTCGTGTTGTTGATTGTCTACATGGTGCTGATGTACAACTTCGTTCCTGGCATGATTGCCAACCTTGCATTGGTAGTTAACGTGTTCTTCACGCTGGGTATCCTCACATCTTTCCAAGCAGCGCTCACCATGTCGGGCATAGCGGGTATGGTATTGTCATTAGGTACGGCCGTAGATGCTAACGTATTGATTTACGAACGCATTAAAGAAGAGTTGCGATTAGGCAAGGGAATGAAGCAAGCTGTAGCCGAAGGATATGGCAATGCCTTCTCGGCTATCTTCGACTCCAACCTCACTTCATTGATAACGGGTGTCATTTTATATATCTTTGGCACAGGACCTATCCAGGGGTTTGCCACCACTTGGATTATAGGTATCGTTTGTTCGTTCTTCACTTCAGTATTCTTGACCCGCTTGGTTTACGAGCATCAGCTCAACAAAGGACGCTGGGAGCACCTCAAATATTGGACTCCTTTCAGCAAGAACCTCATGCAAGACAAGCATTATAAGTTCATGACAATGTATAAAGGCACCTTTGCTGTGACCATCATCTTGTCGCTTATCTTCGTCGGAAGCTTCTTTGTTCGCGGCTTAGCACAAAGCATTGACTTCACAGGTGGTCGTAACTATGTGGTGCAATTTGAGAAACCTACCGAGCCAGAGCAGGTAAGAGAAGTACTCAATCACATCTTCCCTGGCTGCACATCGAATGCACTTTCGTTGGGAACAGACAACAAAACGATTCGTATTTCAACCAACTATAAGATTGAATCCAATAGTCCTACTATCGACGATCAGGCTGAAACACTGCTCTATAACGGTTTGAAGAAAGCCGGAATGGTGACACAAAAAAGCGTAGAAGCCTTCAAAAATCCTGACGTTCGCGCAGGAGGTTCTATCATTAGTAGTTCAAAAGTGGGCCCATCGGTAGCCAAAGATGTCACCTATGGCGCTATCATCAGCGTGCTCATTGCGCTGGTTGCCATCTTCCTTTATATCTTAGTGCGCTTCCGCAACGTAGCATTCTCCGTAGGATCTACCGTGGCATTGGCCTTTGATGCCCTCGTGGTTATCGGCCTATTCTCCCTCCTTCAGGGTGTGTTGCCATTCTCTTTGGAGGTTGACCAAACCTTCATCGGTGCCGTGTTGACCGTCATTGGTTACTCTATCAACGATAAAGTGGTGGTATTCGACCGCATTCGTGAGAACCTGAAGCTGCATCCTAAACAGGATATTCAGGTGCTTTTCAACGATTCTATCAACCAAACGCTGGCACGAACCATCAACACCTCGTTCTCAACGTTGATTGTGTTGCTCGTGATTTTGTTCCTCGGTGGTAAGAGTATCCAGCCATTTGCGTTCGCGATGACCTCGGGTGTTGTCTTTGGAACACTCTCTTCTATCTTCATTGCCAGCCCAATTGCTTACTTGGTGATGGGCAGAAAGATTCAATCTTTAGATGGAAGTGTAGAGATGGCTGACGCAAAAGCGTAAACAAAAGAAAATCAATTAGTTTTAGTTTTTTTCATATACGGCTGTTGATGTGCGCACATCAGCAGCCGTTTTTGTATTCTATGGCCCACAAAACCCATGAAAAAAACTTCATCATTTACTTGCTTGGCACATATTTTTTTACTATTATTGCAACCGAAAAAGAAATCAACGTCTTTCAGACTTAAACATTTATCACACAATAGCAATGGAGATTCAACAACTCAGTTACAGCTATCCTCGGCAGTCAACGCCCTGTGTTTAGCAACTTCAATCTCACGTTTTCGCCCGGCAAAATCTATGGTTTGTTGGGGCCGAATGGTGCAGGAAAATCCACCTTATTATATATAATGGCTGGCTTGTTGGCGCCCCAAACCGGGCAAGCCACACTTGATGGGGTGAATGTGCGGCGCAGAAAGCCCTCCACGATGTGCGAGATTTTCCTCGTTCCCGATGAGTTTGAACTGCCCAACGTGTCGCTTTTAGACTATGTGAAGACCAACAGTGTGTTCTATCCTCGCTTTTCTTTAGACGACATGAATGCCTATTTGCGCACCTTCGGCATGACAAACGACGTGCGACTCTCGGCCTTATCGCTCGGTCAACGCAAAAAGATTTTCATGGCCTTTGCCATGGCTACGCACGCCAAAGTGTTGTTGATGGACGAGCCAACCAACGGACTTGACATCACGAGCAAGCAGCAATTCCGCGACTTTATCCGCCAAGGTAGCCACGAAAGTCAACTCATCGTCATCTCCACCCATCAGGTGAAAGACGTAGAAAGCATCCTCAACCACGTGTTGTTGATGGACAGAAGCGAGATTATCCGCAACGAAGCCATCGACGGAACCATCGATTTAGAGAACTATTTCATTCAAGCAACCAAAGGAAGGGAGGCTCATCATGACTAACAATTTCTTCGCTTGGCACCGTTTTTGGTGCTATTTCAAAAAGCTGTGGATGGAACATCGCAGCCAATTCTATATCTCTACGGGCGTCACTTTCGGTGTGATGCTCATGGTGATGCTCACTACTTTCTTCCTCACTTGCAGCCATAACGACGACGAAGCGCTCACCAACTATCAGGTAATCAACATGACCAGCATCATCAGTGGTTGGGCATCGTTCATCTATACGATTGTGATGATTGTGGCCGCCTCACAATTTTTCAGCGACGGCAAGCTCAAATCGGGTCGCATCCACGTGCTCACCACCCCCGTAAGCATGTTCGAAAACTGGTTGGCACGCGTCTGTTTGTTCGTCGTGGCCTACATCATCATGTTCCATATCGTGTTCAACGTCGTCGAATTGCTGCACGCCTTGCTCATGACCACCGTCCACTATGAGGGATCAATGCTGTGGGGTGGCATCGGCCGTATCAGCTTTGATACCGACAATTATTGGGAGATATGGTTCTATTTCAACGCCTTTTACGCTTTCCTCATCACCACTTACATGCTCGGCAGCGTGGTGTTTTTGCGCCGATCGCTGCTACTCACCACCATCACCCTGCTCATTTTGCTGTTCACCGGTGGCATTTTCACGCTGTTTATTGGCTTCGAACGCATTGAAAATGGCCTTCACTTCTTCTATTGGTTAGCCTTCCTTTCGGTGGCCAACCTATGGCTATCCTACCGTCGCTTGTGTGAAATGGAAATTAAAAACCGAAGATAATAGGAGGAAACGCAAATGAAAAACAACCACAAAAATCATCCTTACCCTCATTGTTTTTAAGCTACGTGGTGTGGGGACTCTGCATAGGATACAACACCAAAGCCGAGACAATCACATTCTATACAGATGTCCGTCAGACGCTCAACCTTCATGATTTGAAGGGCATCCAGTTTCTTGCACCCTACAATGAAAGCCTCGACGACTACTCGTTGGATAGCGTTTTGCTCATCGTTGACGACAAACGAACGGATATTCTCGTCGACTATCCGCGCGAACTCCTCCAAACAAAAATGCAAAACGGACAGCTCATCCTTTCGCCTTCGCCACGCTTTGCCGCAGCACATGCGAAAGGGAACTACGAGCTTGCCGATGCCAAATGGACCAAGAATGATGTCGATTCCGACACCATCGATTCCGCATCCGATGGACAAAACATCGTCGTTCGGCTCTATATGCCCACAGCTCAAGCGCTCAGACTGCTACAATCGCCCAACGCACTACGCACATTGGGCACGGTAGGCGTGCAACATCTGGTGGCCAAGAGCCTCACCCTGCAACAAAACAGCGCTGTCACCCTCACGCAATGCCGCATCGGTGATGCCAAAATCAATGTGGGGGTCAACAAGTTTGAATTGCAAAGCACCCAAATAAACAACATGGTTATCAAAATGTTGAATGATGCAGAGAGCTATAATCAAACGTCTTATGCTGACGATGCAAACTCGTTTGTCGACAACTTGCTCATTCAAGGGTGCTGCAATAGTTCATTCACTTACTCGCGCTATGGCCACATCATGATTGAAGGTACCGGCAAGACGCCTTCCTCTGTGACCTTGGATGGCCTGAAAGGGCGCGTCAAACTGAAATAAATGGTGGACGAAACGCAGCAGAGAATCGACGAGGCATTCATGCAAAAAGCGCTCTTTGAAGCCCAAAGGCTGCCGAAGCCGGCGAAGTTCCTATCGGGGCTGTGGTGGTTTGTCGCGGAAAAATCATCAGCCGTGCACACAATCTCACCGAGACTTTGCACGATGTTACCGCCCATGCCGAGATGCAAGCCATCACTGCTGCAGCCGATTCGTTGGGCGGAAAATACCTCCCCGACTGCACACTCTACGTCACCGTGGAACCCTGTTCGATGTGTGCGGCGGCCTTAGGCTGGGCACAAATGGGGCGCATTGTTTATGGAACGCCCGACGAGAAGCGCGGCTATCGCCGCTATGCCCCCCGCGTTTTGCACCCCAAAGCCACCGTCACGCAGGGCGTTTTTGGCCGAAGCGTGCCGCCAACTCATGCAGCAATTCTTTTCAACAACGGCGCTGATACCGCGCGAAAAATCCACATGCAAACCCAAAAAGAAAAAAATAAAAACAACATAACAACAGTTGAACATGACAAAAATTTCAGCTCAGAAACTCCCTTGGGAGGAGCGCCCTCAAGGCAGCAAAGACGTGATGTGGCGCTACAGCCATAACCCCATCATCGGCCGATATGACATCCCCACATCCAACAGCATCTTCAATAGTGCCATCGTTCCGTTTGAAAACGGCTTCGCAGGGGTGTTCCGTTGCGACAACAAAGCCGTGCAAATGAATATCTTTGCAGGCTTCAGCGACGACGGCATTCATTGGAAAATCAACGAAGAACCCATCGTTTTCGAGGCGGGCAACACGCAGATGATTGCCTCGGAATACAAAATACGACCCACGGGTGACGTGGCTTGAAGACCGTTATTGGATTACTTGGTGCAATGGCTACCATGGTCCTACGATTGGCCTTGGCTACACTTTCGACTTCAAAACGTTCTATCAGTGCGAAAATGCCTTCCTACCATTCAACCGCAATGGCGTGCTCTTCCCCGAAAAAATCAATGGCAAGTATGCCCTTCTGAGCCGTCCCAGTGACAATGGCCACACCCCTTTCGGCGACATCTACCTCAGTTTCAGTCCCGATATGAAATATTGGGGCGAGCATCGTTGCGTCATGTCGCCCACCCCTTTCCCACAAAGTGCCTGGCAATGCACGAAGATTGGCGCCGGACCCGTGCCCTTCTTAGTCGATGAAGGCTGGCTCTTGTTTTATCATGGTGTCATCACCACGTGCAATGGTTATCGCTATTCCATGGGCGCTGCCATCTTGGATAAGGAACATCCCGAGCGCGTTCTCTACCGCACACAGCCCTATCTGCTCGCGCCCAATGCCCCCTATGAGCTGCAAGGCGACGTGGCCAACGTCATTTTCCCCTGTGCAGCGCTCCACGATGGCGAGCGTGTGGCTGTCTATTATGGGGCTGCCGACACCGTTGTGGGCATAGCTTTTGGCTACATTCGCGAGATTGTAGACTTCATCAAAGCCAACAACTGTGCCGAGTAGGCTACAGCCTGACGGGGCAAAAGCATAGCCTTTTCCTCGCAATTTGCATGCCTTTTGCCCTACAATCTATTGCAGATTATGGGGCAAAGTGCGTGCTTTTCTCGCATAATATTCGTATATTTGCAACTGGTCTACAAAGGTCATCACCCTACTAACCCTTTTTAAAATGAAAAAGAACCTCATGATTGCCTTGTGCATGGCGTGCCATTTCGGTGCGTTACAAGCTGTTCATACACCCAAAATAGAGCCGGTCGACTTGGTCAACCCATTCATTGGCACGTCGAATTTGGGCACCACCAACCCGGGAGCCATCTGTCCTAATGGGCTGATGTCGGTAGTTCCGTTCAATGTTATGGGTTCCGATGAGAACAAATGCGATAAGGATTCGCGCTGGTGGTCAACGCCTTACGAGTTCCACAACGTGTTTTTCACAGGCTTTTCCCATGTCAACCTCAGTGGCGTTGGCTGCCCCGATGTGGGCTCTTTGCTGCTGATGCCCACCACAGGCAAGCTCAATGTCGACTATAAAGCCTATGGCAGTCACTACAAAGACGAGGTGGCTCGTCCGGGCTATTACAGCAATTTCTTGGTGAAACACGGCGTGAAGACCGAGGTAACCGCCACCCTTCGCACCGCCTGTGAGCGCTTTACGTTCCCCAAAGGCGAAAGCCATTTGCTGCTTAACCTTGGTGAAGGTCTCACGAAAGAGTCGGGAGCGATGGTGAAACAGGTGAGCCCCACCGAATATGAGGGCATGAAACTGCAAGGAGCTTTTTGCTATTATGCCCAAGCCGTGTTCCCCATTTACTTCGTGATGCGCGTGAACAAGGTGCCCCAAAGTGCCGGTTACTGGAAAAAGCAGCGCGAACGGACGGGCAAACAGGCTGAATGGTTCCCCGACAGAGGGCAATATAAGCTCTACACGGCCTATCAAAAAGAGATGGCCGGCGACGATATTGGCGTCTATATGAACTTCAACACCACCGACAACGAGGTGATTGAGGTGCAAATAGGCGTGTCGTTTGTCAGCATAGCCAACGCACGTGAGAACCTCAACGCCGAGCAAAAGGGAAAAGATTTCAACACCATTGCGCAAGAAGCACGGCAGAAATGGAACGCCGACCTGTCGAGAATTGAAATCGAAGGCGGCACCAAAGACCAGCAAACGGTGTTCTACACGGCACTCTATCACACGCTCATCCATCCCAACATCCTCCAAGATGTCAACGGACAATATCCGGCTATGGAGAGCAATCGCGTGCTTACGCAGCACGAAGGCAACCGCTACACGGTGTTCTCGCTGTGGGACACCTACCGCAACCTGCATCAATTCATGACGCTTGTCTATCCCAATCGCCAGCGCGACATGATTAAATCGATGATCAGTATGTATGATGAGAGCGGCTGGTTGCCCAAATGGGAGCTCTTTGGACGCGAGACTTACACGATGGAAGGCGACCCTTCGATTCCCGTTATCGTGGACTGTTGGCTGAAAGGGCTGCGCGGTTACGACATCAACAAGGCCTACACGGCCATGAAAAAGGGTGCCACAACCGACGAAAAGAACAATCCGCTGCGCCCCGACAACAACGAATATGTGGAGAAAGGCTATATTTCGCTGCGCGATTCATTCGATAATTCGGTGTCGCACGCGTTAGAATATTATATTGCCGACAATGCTTTGTCGCGCTTGGCGGCCGCATTGGGCCATAAAGCCGATGCAAAGCTGTTCTATAACCGCTCGATGGGCTACCGACATTACTTCAGTAAGGAGTTCAATATGTTGCGCCCTATCCTGCCCAATGGAAAGTTTTATAGTCCATTCAACCCGCTGCAAGGTGCCAACTGGGAACCTTCTCCGGGCTTTCATGAGGGCAATGCGTGGAACTATACGTTCTATGTGCCCCACGATATCTATGGGTTGGCCAAGCTCATGGGCGGCAAAAAGCGCTTCATCGAGCAGCTTCAGTCAGTGTTTGACCGCGGAAACTACGACCCAACCAATGAGCCTAACATCGCTTATCCATTCCTTTTCTCCTATTTTAAAGGTGAGGAATGGCGCACACAAGTGCTCACCCATCAGCTGTTGCAAACCTATTTCAAGAACAGTCCCGAGGGACTTCCCGGCAATGATGACACGGGAACGATGTCGGCTTGGGCGCTTTTCAGCATGATGGGCTTCTATCCTGACTGTCCAGGTGAACCAGCTTACACGCTCACCTCGCCCGTTTTTGACAAGATTACACTGCACCTCGATGCCCAACAATGGGGCAAAGACAAGCTCGTTATAGAGACCCAGCGCAGCAATCCGCAAGCCGTGCGCATCGAAAGATGGAGGTTGGCGGTCAACCTTGGACGTCCTACCGCATCAACCACAGCGACTTGGTGAAGGCAGGCACATTGAAATTTATCTTAAAATAATTATCCTCATCGTGGTGCCGAGGGCAAAAGGTGCCACACTTACCTATTCTTAATGAAATGAAGACCTTGATAAAATTTGGTTTTAGCCTCTTGATGGGCGCCTGTTTCCTTACCGAATCACGCGCACACAACATCATTCCCAAGCCCCAAAGCATCGTGATGGGGCAAGGATCGATTGCAGTCAGTCAGCTCAACGCTGCGCAAACCAACCTCAAAGGCGAAGATTTTGCCCAGTTGCAAAGCTATCTTTTGCAGACCATGGGCATTCAGTTGCGCCGCGGTAACAACAGCATCGTGCGCAAAACCCATCTCTATCCACTGCGATTATTCTGCACAGGAACCCCCGAACAGGCACGTATGGCGGCCGACAGTGTGCGCCTTCAAGGCTATAAGCTAACCATCTCGCGCCGTGGAGTGTTCATCAAAGCCCCCACACCCATGGGCCTTTTCTATGGTTTGCAGACGCTTCAGCAACTCAAAGAGAACGGAAGACTGCCCCATGTGCACATCAACGACTGTCCAAAATATCCCTATCGCGGCATCATGATCGACTGTTCGCGCCACTTCTTCCCCATCGATGTGCTCAAAAAGCAGCTCGATGCGATGGCCTATTACAAGCTCGATCGCTTCCATTGGCATTTGGTTGATGGCGGCGGATGGCGCATAGAAATCAAGAAATACCCCGGTTTAACCGAGGAAGCTGCCTACCGAACGCAGGAAGATTGGACGAAATGGTGGCGCGGTGGCGACCGAACTTTCTGCCGAAAAGATGATCCCGGCGCCTACGGAGGTTATTATACGCAAGATGAAGTGCGCGACCTCGTAGCCTATGCTGCCGCTCGTCACATCACCGTTATACCCGAAATTGAGATGCCTGGACATAGCAATGAGGTGCTATGGGCCTATCCTTCGCTCGCATGTGAGGGCAAAGTACACGGCCAAGCCGACTTCTGCGTGGGCAAAGACAGCACCTATCAATTCTTAAAGATGTGCTCTATGAGGTCATGGACTTATTCCCTTCGTCGTATATCCACATTGGTGGTGACGAAGCGGGGCGCAAAACGTGGGAGACTTGCCCCGATTGTCAACGCGAAATGCAAGCCAATGGGCTGAAAACGACGGCCGAACTGCAAGGTCATTTCACGGAGAAGATGGAACAATTCCTCAACGCCCATGGCCGAAAACTCATGGGATGGGATGAAATTATGGAAGGGAAGCTCGCGCCCAATGCCGCCGTTATGTCATGGAGAGGCTTTGAAGCAGGGCTCGAAGCTGCACGAAAAGGGCACCCTGTAGTGATGACTCCCGGCCAATTCTGCTATTTCGACCATTACCAAGATGCGCCAATGACCCAGCCAAAAGCACAAGGTGGCTACGTAACATTGGAGAAAACATACAGCTATAACCCACTTCCTGATAGCTGTCGGACACCACAAACCGAAGCTTGTCTTGAGGGATTGCAGGGAAATCTGTGGACAGAATATGTACCAACGCCACAACATTTGGAATATATGCTCTATCCACGAGCGCTGGCTTTGGCCGAAGTGGGCTGGACAAGTGGACATAAAAAACTACGCCAAGTTCCGCAAACGGGCGCTCCATGCCGTTGACTTTCTGCAACAAAAAGGCTACCACCCCTTCGATTTAACCCATGAAGTGGGTGATCGAAAGGAGTTCCGCTTGGGCATGAATCACGAGGCTTTGCACAAGAAAGTAACCTATTTAAGTCGCTATACCCCAAAATATCGTGCCGAAGGTGACAGCACATTAACCAACGGACGCGGTGGAAACTGGGGCTATGTCAACGGCAGATGGCAAGGTTTTATCGATCCCAAAGGCATTGATGTCATCATTGATATGGAGAAAATCACTCCTATCAACGACGTGCAAATCAACTTCATGCAACAGCCTGCCAGCATGATTTACACCCCTTCTTCGGTGCAGATTGAGGTATCAAACGATGGGAAGAACTTCGTAGAAATTGACAAAACAACCTGCGACATTCAGCCTTCTGCGGGCTATCTCATCTACCCTTACCAATGGAAAGGAACGGCAAAAGGTCGCTATGTGCACGTCAAAGCCGCATTGCATGAGCCCGATAGCTGGCTCTTCATCGACGAAATTATGATTAATCGAAAATAAATTACATATGAAAAAAATTATCCTTGCCCTGCTCTTGCTCAGCACTTTCCACGCGAAAGCTGCCGACACCTTATATATAAAGCAGCCACAAGTGCCCATTTTGATTGAGCGTCACGACAATGTGTTGCTGCTCATGCGCCTCAAAGCCACTGAAACCAAGACTTTAGACAACATCGAACTCACGCTCGACAACAGCCTTCCGCTCAATCAAATAAAGGCTATCAAGCTCTATTATGGTGGCACTGATGCCCGACAATATGACAACAAGTTGCGCTTTGCCCCTGTAGATTACGTCACAGGTTTCACACCTGGCAAAACCTTGCGCGCCATTCCATCGTATGTGGTGTTGCGAAGTGAGTTACAACCCACCACCCATCGTCTCACTTACCAGCCAAACAATCGCTCTTTCCGGGTGTAAATTACTTCTGGGTGAGTATCGAAATGCAGCCCGATGTGCCCCTAAAAGCAACGTTAAATGCCGCCATCACAGAGGCCATTGCCGATGGAAAAGCCCTGCCACTCGTCGACACTTCGGCACGCGATATACAACGGAGAATGGGTATAGGCGTGCGCCATGCTGGTGACGATGGTGTGACAGCCTATCGCATTCCGGGCTTGGTGACAACAAACAACGGCACACTTTTAGGCGTGTATGATGTGCGTTACAACAGCAGCACCGACCTGCAAGAGCACATTGACGTGGGACTTAGCCGCAGCATCGACGGCGGAAAGACGTGGGAACCCATGCGCTTGCCCTTAGCTTTTGGTGAGAATGGAGGTCTTCCTGCAGCGCAAAATGGTGTCGGCGACCCCGCTATTCTCGTGGACAAAACCAACAACACGTGTTGGGTTGTGGCCGCTTGGACCCACGGAATGGGCAATCAACGTGCTTGGGTTAGCTCTAAACCTGGCATGGATAAAGACCACACGGCACAGTTGGTGATGGCAAAAAGCACCGACGACGGGCGCACATGGTCGGCTCCTATCAACCTCACACCGATGTTAAAGCAACCCGAATGGTACTTTTTCTTCCAAGGACCTGGGCGCGGAATCACCTGCAAAGACGGCACATTGGTGTTTGCCATGCAGTTTATTGACAAGGATCGCGTGCCCCATGCCGGCATTTTGTATAGCAAAGACCATGGCGAAACATGGGCCATCTCTTCACCAGCATGCTATAATACCACCGAAGCGCAGGTGGCAGAGCTGCCTTCCGGCGAACTGATGCTCAACATGCGCAACCAAAGTGGCGGCGGAAGAGCCGTTTACACCACACGCGATTGGGGAAAAACCTGGCAGGAACACTCCTCAAATATCAAAGCCTTGCAAGAGCCCATCTGCATGGCAAGCCTCATCAGTGTGCCCGCAAAAGACAATATTCTGGGCAAAAACATCCTGCTGTTCTCCAATCCCAACGACCCCAAAGACCGCCGAAACATCACCATTAAACTGAGCTTCGACGACGGAAATACATGGGAAGCCTCACACCAGGTGCTGCTCGATGACGACTATGGCTGGGGCTATTCCTGCCTGACGATGATTGATCGCGAGACGGTGGGCATCCTTTATGAGAGCAGTGTAGCTCACATGACCTTCCAAGCCATCCCACTCAAAGACTTTGTGGGTGGCTAAACGGCAGTTAAAGTCAAGCCAACGGTTCGTAAGCGGGGTCCCGTTTGTCTGACGGAATGAGGCATGTGGGGCAACAGCCCAAAGGCTCTGGCCAACCACACCCACGCCAACGGTTGAACAAAATGGTGCAAATTGTGTGGCAATATCGCATCGATTGCAATGCTATATCACATAGTTTGCGCTGCAATATAGCCCACTTTGTCCAAGCCGCACAACAAGAAAGAAAAAATAATGCAGAGAAATCAATCAGTAAACGATTATAACAATGAAACAAATGTTTTTGGGACTCATGCTCCCACTCATAGCCGTTGCGGGCACACAGGCTGCCATTCAGCCCACCACAAACGACTACACACAATATGTTAACCCCTTTATTGGCACAGGAGGACACGGACATGTGTTCCTCGGAGCCAATGTCCCGTTTGGTCATATCCAAGCAGGTCCCACACAAAAGAAGCAAGGTTGGGACTGGTGTTCAGGCTACCACTACAGCGACTCCATCATCATCGGCTTCGGACAGTTGCACCTTAGCGGAACAGGCATCGGCGATTTGGGTGACATTGCCCTGCTGCCTGTGACGAAAAGCGATGTGCGCGAGGTGAAATTCTCCCACAAAGCCGAGTATGCTACGCCAGGTTATTACGCCGTAACCTTGGCCAATGGTGTGCGCGTTGAACTCACCGCTACCCAACGAACCGCCTTTCATCGTTACACGTTTCCTGCCGATGCCCGACAAGAACAAGTGGTGCTCGACTTGGCACAAGGCGTGGGTTGGGACAAAATGACGGCTTGCACCCTGCAGCAAGAAGGGCAGAACACCATCGTAGGCTCGCGTTTTTCAACAGGATGGGCAAAGGACCAGCGCGTGTTTTTCGTAGCCGAATTTTCACAACCCATCACCCATCGTACCAAAGAAGGTGACTCTTTGAGTGTGCTTTCCTTTGAACCCACAGGACAACCCCTCATGGTAAAGGTGGGCATTTCGAGTGTGAGCATTGACAATGCGCGTAAGAATTTGCAGCAAGAATTGCCCAACTGGAACTTCAATGCCATAGTGACTGAGGCACAAACCGCCTGGAACAAAGAGTTGGGAAAGATTGCCATTGAGACCGATAACGCCACCGACAAACGCATTTTCTACACCAGCTTGTACCACACGATGACTGCTCCCTCGGTGTTTAATGATGTCAATGGTGAGTACAGAGGTGCCGATGGCAAGACCTATCATGGCGACTTTACGCCCTATACCACCTTCTCACTATGGGACACTTATCGTGCAGCGCACCCCTTGATGACACTCATTCATCCCGAAAAGCAGCGCGACATTGCCGAAACTATGCTACACATTACGCAACAACAGGGGCGACTTCCGGTGTGGTTCCTGGAGGGAAACGAAACCGATTGCATGGTGGGCAACCCTGGAGTTCCTGTGATTGTAGATATTGCTTTGAAAGGATTCGATGTAGATAAGCGTGCCATTTTGGAAGCAGCTAAGAAGACCCAGCTCAATGGTGACCGCGGTTTAGACCTGCTAAAGAAATATGGTTACCTGCCATTCGACCTCGACCCCACCAACGAAACCGTGGCCAAAGGTTTGGAATATGCACTGGCTGACGGCAGCATTGCTAAGTTAGCCAAGGAGCTAAAGGATGAGAAAGACTATCAATATTTCCATAAGCGCAGCCAATCCTATCGCGATTTCTACTTCGACAAGAAGACAAAGTTCATGCGGGGCATTGATTCTAAAGGCCATTTCCGCGAACCTTTCGACCCATTCAAGGTCATTCACCGCGCCGATGACTACACAGAAGGCACAGCATGGCAATATATTTGGCTCGTTCCCCACGATGTTCGGGGACTCATTTCAGTCTTCGGTGGCGACAAACCCTTTGTCAATAAGCTCGACTCCCTGTTCATTGTGAAAGGCGATATGGGCAAGGATGCCTCGCCAGACATCACTGGTTTGATTGGACAATATGCGCATGGCAACGAGCCCAGCCACCACATTATCTACCTTTATGACTACGCCGGCCAGCCTTGGAAGACGGCTTCGCGCGTGCGTGAAGTGCTGAAAACGATGTATCATGACAACATCGACGGCCTTAGTGGCAACGAAGACGTGGGCCAAATGTCGGCTTGGTATGTGCTTTCTGCCTTGGGTCTCTATCAAGTTGAGCCTGCAGGCGGCCGCTATGTGTTTGGTTCGCCCCTCTTTCATGAAGCTACTTTGCAGGTAGGCAAGGGCAAAACGTTCCAAATTGTAGCCCACAACAACAGCGCAGAAAACATGTATATTCAGCGTGCTACGCTCAATGGCAAACCCTATTCACGCGCCTATATCGACTTTAAAGATATTGTTCGCGGCGGAAAGTTAGAATTTTTCATGGGCAACAAGCCCTCAAACTTCGGCGTGAAACCCAGCGATCGCCCCTAAAACAGAATGATAAACCATTTTAAACATAGCATTTATGACAGACGAAAAAGAAATTTTCGACATCCTTTCGGTGTTCCAACTGCAGGGCACCATTAAGAAAGTAGCTCCCATTGGCAATGGGCTCATCAACGAAACCCTCAAAGTAACAACAGCCGAAGCGGCGCAACCCGATTACATTTTGCAACGCATCAACCATCAAGTGTTTCAAGATGTCGACCTGTTGCAGCACAACATCGAGGCCGTCACAGCACATATCCGCAAAAAATTGCTGGCACAAGGCGAAACCGACATCGACAGAAAATGCCTGCGTTTCATTGCAACAACCGACGGAAAGACCTATCATCGCGACGGCAAAGGGCAATATTGGCGCGTAAGTGTATTCATTCCCGATGCCTATACCCATGAGGAAGTGAACGCAGAAAGCTCATTCTCGTGCGGAAAAGCTTTCGGAGACTTCGAGAAAATGCTGGTCGATTTGGCCGAACCCCTTGGCGAAACCATCCCCAACTTCCACAACATGGAGCTGCGTTTGCAGCAGTTTAAGGAAGCTATTGCGGCAGACAAGGCAAAAAGAGTGAGCAAAGTGAACGACATCATCACCACATTGCTGCGCGATGGCGACGAGATGTGCCAGGCAGAGCGCCTGTATCGCGAAGGAAAATTGCCTAAACGCCTGTGCCATTGCGACACAAAGGTGAACAATATGATGTTTGATGCCGAAGGAAACGTGCTGTGTGTCATCGATTTAGACACCGTTATGCCGAGCTTTGTCTTCTCCGATTACGGCGATTTTCTGCGCACCGGTGCCAACTTTGTGGCCGAAGACAGCGACGATTTCAAGGCTGTGGGCTTCAACGACGTTATCTTTAAGGCTTTCACCGAAGGCTATTTAAGTAGCGCTTCATCCTTCCTAACGCCTACAGAGATAAGTCTTTTGCCCTTCGCAGCAGCACTTTTCCCCTACATGCAATGCGTACGTTTCTTGACAGACTATCTCAATGGTGACACCTATTACAAAATAAAATATGACGAACACAACTATGTGCGCGCCAAAAATCAGCTGCTCCTCTATCAAGATGTGCGCAAAAAAGAACCTATGATGACCGAATTTATCCATCAAACCCTCAAACAATGAAAGAACTTCAAGTGCCCGAAATAGCCTGTCTCAAGGCAGAAGCCGAGGCTATTCCCGCGTTGTTCAAAAGCGAACACGTACCCTATCAGCTCATTGCCACTGCCAATTGGCATGAAACCTATCCTCATCAGCCCGAAGTGCGCTTTGCCATGGCTCACAACAATCACGCCATTTTCTTGCATTTTTGTGTGCAAGAAGACTATGCACGTGCTGTGGTTGATACCGATGGTGGCCACGTTTGGGAAGATTCGTGTTGCGAATTTTTCGTGAGCCTAGATGAAAAACGGGCTATTACAACTTAGAGGCCAACTGCATTGGTCGTGCTTTGCTCTGCCATGGCGCAGGAAGAGAAGGACGAAAGCCCGCTCCTAATAGTGTGATGCAGGCCATTCAGCGGTGGACCTCGTTGGGAACAGCCCCCTTTCCTGCACGAGAAAGCTGCACAGCTTGGCAACTTGCGCTCGTCATCCCCACGACATCATTCTTCGATGACAACATAACAGAGCTGTCAGGACGCACAATGCGAGCCAATTTCTATAAGTGTGGCGACAAAACTTTGCTGCCCCATTTCCTGTCATGGAGCCCTATTCACTCCGAGAAACCCGATTTCCATCGTCCCGAAGACTTTGGAATTATCAACTTTTTATAATATTAAAATGCGGGGAGATGCACCATTTAGGAGTGCATCTCCCTCTTTTTGATTCATTTTTACCCTTCGGATTATCCCCCAAAATCGCAACATCATATGCACATTCCGCGCACTTATCCGCCATTCTTGGGACTGCTTTCATGCGGCATGGTCTGTCTTTTGTTGGGTTGTTCGCACCCCAAGCAGCCGCAAAAGACTGTTCAAAACGCGCCCATCAAACGGCTAAATGCCTCCAACGACAGTGCCATCGTCGCCCAACGCGTTACTGAAATCTATGGTTTTCTTTGCAAAAGTATGAACGATTCCAACGTAGAAGCCCCAGACAAAGCTGCTTTTGAACAACGTTTTTGTTCGCGAGCATGGAACGAAGAAGGCAAAAAGGTAGCCCAAATTGATGCGCGTTATCCCGGAGATATGGGACTTTGGGACTATGATTACCGGATACAAGCGCAAGATTACGCCCACCTTTCTTTCCGCAATGTGCGCGTTGTTTCTATCGAAAATCATCAAACGGCACGCGTGAAGCTCATTCTTCACAACGGCGAAGACGTGCCCCTTGAACTGAAAATGGTGAAAGAACAGGGACTATGGCGCATTGACGACCTGATAGACGCATCCAATCCGCGCGGTATTCGTGCCGCACAAGCACAATATATCCGCGAAAATCCTTAATCCTTTTGCACCCGATTCCGCTTCAAAGCCCCACCCTAACGGCAACCGTGTTCAACAAAAGAATAGCAAGAATGTAGCCTTTCACCCCAAAAACAGAACCCAACAGTACCCCAACACCACATCTTTTTTGTGGCTTTGTAGTGCCTTTCGCCACCATCTTTGGCATAAAGGCACAGCATGATTTCACCAAACAACCCAAGAAAATGAAAAGAACCATCGTAGGAAAAGACTTTATCAAATGGCATCCCCACATTAAAGACGATTCAACCAACCTCTCGTATGCGCGGTTTGCCAACCAACTTATAAAGATTATTGAGGGACATATCGCCGACAAATCGCCTGAAAAAATCGTTGAAATAGCATGCACCATTGCCCTGTATATGGAAGATATTGTGGGCGAATTGGGCATTTGGCAAAGTTTTATCACCCTGCATAAGCAGCTTTATGGTCGCTATCTGCCCTTTTTCGAGGTCAATGAAGAGACCTATTTCATCAATGAACCCAACATAGAAGACATTCAATTCTTAGTTTGGAAAACGCTCTCGGCCGACCCTACGCACATTGTTCACCCCGTAAATCTCTATATTTACGAGCTTTCGAAAGACCTTTTCAATTATTGTGAGGAGCGTTTCGAACTGCTTCCCATCCATGAAACGCTGCAAAACTACCTGCAACAGGGAGATTTTATGGACGACTTCGCCTCCATGCGCTCCACCCTTCAGTGGCTCACGCTGCACTGTTACCTCACCGATTCACTCCACACGAAGGAGCAATTTGAAGCGTTACGAGACCAATATACAAAGACATTTTATAGCGATGATGCCAAGTTAGGCAAGTATATGGCCGAATGTACGTTGGCGTTTTCGCAAAAGGTTGGTCCCTTAGCGCTAACTCCTTGCGAGTGGTTGACAAAGATTTTACAACTGCATGGCTTAGAAGAAAAGGGTCGACTCCTAAACGAAATCAAGTTTAGAGATATTCAATGCTATAAAATTATCGCAGAAGAAGCACAAGGAATCCACTTCCTTTCCTATCAAAAGGAGGAACTTTTTGTGGGCTATCAAGAGCTTAACCTCCAGCCAGGAGCGCTCCATGGAGTAGGAACTGTTCTCATGTCGTTGGTTTATTATCAAGGAAAATGGGAGCTTAATGGCATCATGAGCCAAATGCCTAACGAGGAATTGTTTAACAGTTTCGGAGAGCTGATGCAAAAGACAGCCCCGCAAAAGTCGAAAACTTTAGACATACCTCACTATAAAGAGCTGATGAAACTATCGGGAGGAAGTCCACTTCTCTATTTCAAAAACGCCCAAGCCTATTATGATTTCTTGAAAAATGACCTGAAGTTAAAGCGCATTGACGACCACAACAAGCCCTTTACGACGCAGAGAGGCCCACTGCTGGTCTTCGCACCCCATGAAGATGGCGAACTAATGGCCTTGCCTGATGCTGCAAAATTCATTTGCGATGCGCGAAATCCCTATTATAATGACAAGGCACAGTTAACGCATCTCTGGACCTTCTTCATCTTTGAAGCGCCACAACCCTTGTTGCGTCATCTCTTCGAACACAACATGTTGCCCAACATCTGTTTCCCTTATTTAGAAGGAGATGCTACCCTTGCTCATCAATTGGTGGCCGAAAACTGGGACTTTTTAGCTCGCTTCTTGAAAGGAAATGACTACGAAGCATAGGCCATCGGCAGAGGATTGTTGTGCAACCGCAGCCCCAACGCTTGATAAAAGCTATCATTTTGCTCAGCAAAGGCATAGAGATGAGGACTTAATTTGCTGCAAATTGTAAAACAATCTCCCCCATTTTTCTTTTCCGTCACAAAAAGATACCCAAGGAATAGCCATCAGATGACATACACACCCACTATTTTTTGTAACTTTGTAAGCACAAAATGCTGAAACACTTAAAAAGCGCTTCCACCATGTTTGACTTCGATACATTCTATGTTTTGTGGTACACCCGTGCTAAACATTTTGCGACTTTTTACCTAAAGGATGAGGAGGCTGCCGAAGATGTGGTGCAAGATGTGTTTTTAAAAACTCTACGAGCGGTGCCCTCTTTTTGAAGAAACACATAGCGAAATAGGCTATCTCTTCACCGCGTTGAAGCATGCTTTGTCTCAGTGTGTTGCGCCAACGACTGCACACCCTGCAACACACATCCGTCGAAACACTCACAGATAGGCAAGAACTGCGGCTCTATGAAAATGCATTAGCACAAACATTCACCGAATTTCAAGACGAAACCCATCTGCAACAACGCATTGAAACCGCTATCAACCAACTTCCACCCCTGCTGCAAAGAAATTTTCATCTTGCGGAAATTCCACCATCTGTCACAGAAAGAAGTGGCTCAGACACTTGCCATCTCCACCCACTCTGTTGAAACACAAATGGGCATTGCCTATGCCAAACTGCGCAAAACATTGCAAAACATAAGACCACTGCTCGTGCTGTTAGGGCTATAAACCAGAATACTTTATTCCTTAAAAAGAACTTAAAAAGTAGATTTTTTTCCTTGCGCTTCTTTTAGCGGATTTTACCTCAATAGACGTATTATACCAAGACAATGACGCACTCCAACGAACAAATCATCGCCTACTTACAAGGGAAACTCACGCCACAAGAGCGGGCAACCTTGCTGGAAGAAGCACAGCATGACGAGGCTTTGAGCAAGGCTATCATGGCACAAATGGAAATCAGTGCCCTGCTGTTTCTCCACGAATCGCAAGCCGACGTGGAGGAAGGCCAGCAACAACTCCGCACCTTTAAAACAAGACTGCGGCACAAAAGATGGCTACACGCCGCCAAACAAAGCTGGCGTTATGCTGCTGTTTTGCTCATTGGCATGCTCACGATGTGGTTCTTCCTGCCTAAATCAACCCCCACTAAGCCCACGCTCAGCATGCAAACGCTGCGTGTCCCCTATGGGCAGCACTGCCAAATGACGCTCCCCGACGGCAGTAAAGTGTGGTTAAATGCCAACACAACCCTGCGTTTTGCCACACCTTTTGTGCGTGAACGCCGCCTATTTTTGCAGGGAGAGGCACTCTTTGATGTAGCCAAAAACAAGCAATTACCCTTTGTGGTGACGGCAAATGGCGTAAATGTCGAGGCATTGGGCACGCGTTTCCATGTAAAAAACTATGCCGGAACACCACTCTGCGTGTCACTTTTGCGGGGTAGTGTGCGTGTGTTTCGAACAGAAGCGCCCCGAAAGAGTGTCCTTTTGCAGCCCCATGAAAGCATCATAGCCACCGATACGGGGTTCGTAGCCCTGCATTTTGACGAAGAAATGAATCTGTGGCAACAAGGAATATTATCATTTCAATCGGCCTCTTTGGCAACCATTATTCAAGAATTGAAACAATATTACGGTGTAAAAATCAGCATCAAAAATCGCAACATCTTGCAAACTCGCTACTCAGGACGCTTTAGAACGAGCGATGGAGCCGCAGAAATACTACGCGTATTGAGCTGTATGAATGGTTTTCGAGTGAGTGAAAACAAGAATAATAATGAAATTATCATCCAGTAATCGAACAGAAAGGAGGTATAAACGGCACATAGAACCTAAACAATTCCGTGGTTAACAGCATGTAAGGACATGCCAACCCATACGTCTACATAAAGAAATAACAAACAAACTATATCTCATTTACAACTGATACATGGACAGATTATCCTACAATCGTAAACAAGCTACAGGTAGTTGCAAGCCCTTTGCACTACGATGGCTACTCATTTGTTGCACCCTCTTAGGTCTATTTCTGCTTTCTCAGCCAGCCTTTGCACAGCAACAAAATGTGAAATTATCCAACAAAACATTAGCGGTTGCACAATTCTTTCACGAGATTGAGCAACAAAGTGGCTACCTCTTTGTCTACAAAGACAGCGACATCGACCCCAAAAGCAGTGTCTCATTTGGACAAACTACTGGTACCATCGCCTATTTTCTCGACCATTTTGCGCAAACACATGCCCTGCGTTACGACATCACCAATCGCAAATACATTGTGTTTTCGCAAAAAACAGCTACGCCAACTGCCACGAAACAGGTGTCGGGCACGGTGAAAGATGCGAGCGGAGAGCCCTTAGTGGGTGCGACAATCCAACAAAAAGGCACTGCCAACAAGACCATTACCGATGCCGATGGGCGCTTCACGCTCAACGCATCGCCAGGCACTTCGCTCGTCATCTCCTACATAGGGCTGCAAGATCAAGAGCTCAAAGCCTCGCCAAACATGACCATTACGCTCAGCGACGATGTGAAAGCCTTAGACGAAGTGGTGGTGGTGGGCTATGGAACCGTGAAGAAAGCCGACTTAGCCGGTTCGGTTTCGGTGCTCGATAACAAAGCTTTTAAGGACCAACCCATCACGCGTGTTGACGATGCTTTGCAAGGAAGAATTGCCGGAGTGCACGTTGTGAACAGCGGAATTCCAGGCGGTGAAATGAAAATTCGCATTCGAGGCGCTGGCTCTATCAACCGAAGTAACGACCCACTTTACGTAGTTGATGGTATTGTTCGCGAGAGAGTGGACTCACCGGTTTGGACCCAGAAGATATCCAATCCATTCAGGTTTTGAAGGATGCTTCGGCCACAGCCATCTATGGTTCGCGCGGTTCTAATGGTGTAGTTTTAGTGACAACGAAGTCGGGAAAGGCCGATATGAAGCAAGTATCCTTTGATGCTCAGTTTGGTTTCAGCAACATTGCCAAGCGTTATCCATTGCTGGATGCCTACGAATTTGCCACAGCCTATAACGAAGCCCATCCCGGAACGTTCGGTCAAGCCGACTTAACTGCTTTCCAAAATGGCGAAAAAGGCACCGATTGGCAGCGAGCTATCTCGCAAACGGGCTTCACACAGAACTATAAAGTGACGCTCACCAATGGTAATCGCGACACACAATACTACCTGTCGGGCAATTATTTGAGTCAAACAGGAACGGTGCTTAGCACAAAAAACGAACGCTATCAAGCGAAACTCAACCTCACATCGAACATCACTCCATGGCTCACTATCACCGCAGATGTGAACGCTTCGCACAATGTTAGAAGCATGGTGAACTTCAGTGCATCTAAAAATAACATGCTATGGCTTGCATTAAACTACTCACCTGTGACGAATGTGATGGACAATGCAGGCAACTATAGCCACGATTTCTATAATGCTATCACGGCAGACAACCCTGTTGGGAGCCTCAAACTCAATAGCGGTCAGGGGCGACAAGACATCTTTAATGGCAGGATTGATTTGCGATTTAATCTCCTTCCAGGTTTAACTTTCACCACAACCAACGGCATAGACTATAACGATGCCAAATATTATTGGTTTAATTCTAAACGCGTTGTCGAACAAAGTAGCATGACCAATCAAGACGGACAACGCATGATGCTGCAATCAACCAATAACCTTACCTATGCAGGACAATGGGGATTGCATGGTCTTACGGCTACAGGTGTATTCGAAGCCACGCAATCTAAGTATCGCATGATGCACATCTCGGGCGATAATCTGCTGACCGAAAGCGTAGGATGGTGGAACATTGGCTTGGCTAAAAGCAAGACATCAGACAATGGTTACGAGGCTTGGGCGTTGCTTTCTGGCGTGGGTCGCTTGATGTATAATTATGATAACCGCTACTTACTCACGACAACTTTCCGCGCAGATGGGTCGTCAAAGTTCTTCAAAAACAAATGGGGGTTCTTCCCATCTGTAGCCTTAGCCTGGTCGTTGGGCAACGAAAAGTTCATGCAACAACAAGACATCATCCAAGATTCCAAGCTCAGAGTGAGCTATGGATTAGTGGGAAGTCAGGCTATTTCGCCCTATGAAACCTTGGGATTGATGAAACAAGTGGGCTATGCTTATGGCGGATCGACCAAGTATACGGGCTTCTGGGCAGGCACAAGTCGTGCAACTCCCAACCTCACTTGGGAGAAAACACACCAATTCAACATCGGTATCGACTTTGCAACACTTGCCCATCGTCTGCGCTTCTCTATCGATTACTTCAACAAAACCACCAAAGATGGTCTGCTGAAGAAGACGCTTCCGCAATATGATGGCGGCGGAACCTATTGGGTTAACGCCTGCGAAGTGGTGAACCGAGGCGTTGATTTCACCATCGATGCTCACATTTTAAAGCAGAAAGACTTGAATTGGAACTCGTCTTTCACGGGAACTTACCTCAAACAAGGTTACTTCGTTGGATAATATCCCCTTCGTTCAGGGCTATTCGCCTGCAATTGGCCTGATGGGCGATGTGACACGCATCGTCGTTGGCCAACCCATTGGCGCATTTTATCTGTATCAATGGACAGGATTAGATGCTACAGGCCACGACACTTACGCCGACCTTGACGGCAGTGGCACGCTATCTGAGGGTGACAGAACATTCTGTGGAAAGGCCAATCCCACCTTCACTTTGGGCTGGAACAACCAACTTTCTTGGCGAAACTGGGATTTAAACCTCTTCTTTACGGGTGCTTTGGTGCCAAACGCCTCAATCTCATGCGCTATTTTGCGGCTTCAATGAATGGCGCTTCGAAATTCATTACCCTGAAAGAAGCCTACTATAAGTCGTTTGGAAAGACTGATAATCCGATGTTCCCCGCCGTAAATGTTACCAATAACAACTATCAAGGTGCCTCAACCAAGTGGTTGGAGAAGGCTGATTACTTCCGTTTGGACAACATCACCCTGTCGTATAACCTCACCAAACAGCAGACTCACTTTGCCGATGTGAAGTTATCTTTGAGCTGTCAGAATGTGTTTACGATTACGGGATATAAAGGATTAGACCCCTCGGGCACCTCATTCATGGACACATCGCTCGGCAATGTTGACATCAATGATGGTATCGATATGGGCGCTTATCCGCTCTCTCGCACCTTTACTTTCGGCGTAAAAATCAATTTCTAACTTCAAAAGACAACATGATGAAAATTCAAATCATACTCCTATCCTCCTTTTTGCTGGCGGCAACAACTACCGCTTGCAGCGATTTTCTCACCGAAAATCCGAAAGGACGCCTCACACCTGAGAACTATTTCACGTCGCAAGAGGAATTGGACATGGCCGTAAATGCCCTGTATAGTAAGGTGTGTGACACACAAACCAACACCAATCCCATGATGATTGCATGGCAAGGCGACGATGTTACCACCAATCCTGGCAGCAATAAGCAGCATGTGGCCGAGGTAGATGCTTTCCATCCCAGCGACGGAAACAATGGCGCTTCATGGGCTTGGCGCACCTCTTTTGTGGCAATCAAGGCGGCAAACGACATCATTAACACCGCTGAGAAAACGCCAACCAGCACAGAAGAGAAGAACATCGCCATCGGACAGGCGCGTTTTTGGCGTGCCGTGAACTACTTTTTCTTGGTAAGACGCTTCGGACTGTGCCCATGAATCTGACTGGAGACGTGGACTATAGCCGACCATTGGCGTCGGTTGAAGAGGTGTATCAGCAGATTGTGACCGACCTCCAGGCCTGCATCGCCACGCTTCCCACACGCTATTCCACCGCACCACGCGCCATGAACGGTGCCAACATCTTCATCACCAAGCAGGCAGCGCAAGCCACTTTGGCCGCTGTTGACATGGCAATGGCGGGCTGGCCACTGCAAAAAACCGAGCGATATGCCGAAGCTGCCACGCTAACCAAGGCCGTTATCGACGGCGTTAACGCAGGAACCTATGAATATATCTTAGAACCCGATTTCAAACACGTGTATGCACCAAGCCACAACTACACCAACGAAACAGTCGTTGGCATCAACTTCTCGGGCACATTCATGTGGGATGAAGACTCCGAAATGTCTAAAAGCAATCTCTTTGAGTCGTTAGGTGGCTGGGGAGACGGCTGGGGTGAAATCAAGTTTTGGAACGATTTTCCCGCCGGACCGCGTAAAGATGCCATCTACAATCCCAAGATTTTGAAGAACAACGGACGTCAAGGCGAGACCGATCTCTTAGACTGGTGGCAGGTAGAAGAGCAACATCCCATGTTTTCTATCTTCACTGTGGGCCCCGACAACGTGGATTATGACTACACCAAGCCTGCCGGTTACGTTTCATCCAACAGCCATCGCCACCGCTTAATCCGCTATTCCGAGGTGCTGTTGTGGTATGCCGAAGCCCAATGTCGTGCCGATGGAAGCCCCAATGCCATGGCCTATCAGTGCATCAACCGCGTGCGTCAGCGGGCAGGATTAGCTGCTTTGCCAGCTGGAATGAGCGGCAACGACTTCATAGAAGCCTGCATTCGCGAGCATGGTTGGGAGGTTGCAGGCTATTGGCCAGCATTGGTTACGCGCCGAGACGACCTCATGCGCCTCAACAGGTTAGAGCAAGTGTTTAACCAACGCAAACTCAATGCGCCCATCACCGTGGCACCCTGGCGTCACATTGCAAGAGACAGTGCTCATCCCCAACGGCCTCACTTGGCAAGGAGAGAAGAGCATTTACCTGCCTTACCCAGCTTTAGACGCACAGCTCAACCCACACCTTCATCGTTAAAAGGCGCTGGCTCGTGAAGTAATTACTATCATTTTGTCTCGCAATTTGGTGCATATCCGACTGCAATATGCATCATTTTGCGGGACAATTTGCACCATTTTTCACAACACATCCCACTCGCTTTGCTAAGCAGGGCCAAACAAATGTGAAATGTTCTCAGCGCAACTCAGGCATATACGAAGGCTGACAACCGTCGTTTTGACGCGTCAGAAAGGCTCATGCACCACGCAACAGCCGTTCGGAGGGGTCGAAAGGCTCCTGCATCGCGCGGCAAACGTTTCAGAGGGTCCGAATGGGATTTTTCTGTTTGCGACAACCCTTTCGGAGGGTCTGAACGGTCATTTTATTCTTACGGCGACCCTTTCAGAGGGTCGGAATGGGACTTTTCACCACCAAACACAAACCAACAATGACAAAACAACGCATCACAACGCTGACCATGTTGCTGGTAACGGCGCTCCATCTCGCTGCCCACAGCCTATTGGTTGAGGCCGAAAGGTTTCAAAACAAAGGCGGTTGGGTGGTTGATGCACAGTTTATCGAACAGATGGGCTCGCCCTATTTGCTGGCACATGGCATGGGAACGCCCGTGAAAATGGCCGAAACGCCGGTCAATGTGCCTGCTGCAGCCACCTATTTCGTTTATGTTCGCACGTACAACTGGACGTCACCATGGCACAAAGGACGTGGTCCCGGCTGGTTTTTCGTGGGCGTGAATGGTCGAAAAATTGGGGCAAATGGTGGGCGATGCGGGCGATAGTTGGCAGTGGCAATATGCCGGAAAAGCGCAATTAAGGCAGGGTATCAACCGCCTTTCGTTGCACGATGCTACGGGCTTTGACGGCCGTTGCGATGCCATCTACCTTTCCACCACGCCCAATCCCCCTCCCCACGCACCCCAAACACTGGCCACTTGGCGCGAAAAGCAGCATCCATCGCCCATCGAAGAAGCCTCAACAACGCCCTTCGACCTTGTGGTTGTGGGTGGCGGAGTGGCCGGAATGAGTGCAGCTTTGGCGGCAGCTCGCTTGGGTTTGCGCGTGGCTTTGGTGCAAAACCGCCCCGTTTTGGGTGGCAACAACAGTTCGGAAGTGCGCGTACACCTGGGCGGTCGCATCAACATGGAGCCTTATCCGCGACTCGGCGACCTGCAAAAAGAGTTTGCACCCACACAAGAAGGCAACGCCATGCCAGCCGAAAACTATGCCGATGAACGCAAGCTGGCTGTGGTTAAAGGCGAGAAAAACATCAGCCTCTACCTGAATTTCCATGCCGACAGGGTGGAGATGGCGCCTGCTTCTCCTACCAACAACGGGGGAAATTGCATCAAAGCAGTCGTGGCACAGCAGGTAGAAACGGGACAACGGCTGCGCTTCTCGGCACCTCTTTTTGCCGATTGCACGGGCGATGGCACGGTGGGTTTCCCTCGCAGGTGCACACTATTGCATGGGCAGAGAGGCGCAATCGGCTTTCCATGAGGACTTGGCGCCACAGCAAGCCGATAGCATGACCTTAGGTGTTTCCATGCAATGGCGCGCCGAAAAGGCACAACACGCTGTCCCTTTCACGCATTTCGACTATGGAATCGGCATCAATCGCCACACATGCGAGCCTGTTTTCAAGGGCGAATGGACGTGGGAAACAGGGCTTTGGCGCCACAAAATCAACGAAATCGAGGCTATCCGCGACTATGGCTTGGCCGTGATTTATGCCAATTGGAGCTTTCTCAAGCATGCCTATCAAGGGCGAAAGAACTACGAAAAATGGCGTTTGGCATGGGTAGGCTATGTGGCTGGCAAGCGCGAGTCGCGTCGGTTGTTAGGCGATTATGTGCTGAGCGAGCAAGACATCATGCGCAACATGCCCCACGAAGATGCCACTTTCACCACCACTTGGAGCCTCGATCTGCACTATCCCGACAGCCTTCAGCAGCAAATCTTCCCGTTTTCGGCCTTCAAAGCTGTGTCCCATCAGCGCGTCATCTATCCTTATGCCGTGCCCTTTCGCTGCCTTTACTCACGCAATGTCAACAACCTTTTCATGGCAGGGCGCAACATTAGCGTCACACATGTGGCACTTGGCTCGACAAGGGTGATGCGAACCACGGGTATGATGGGCGAAGTGGTGGGCATGGCTGCCGCTGTTTGCAAGGCCAACCATGCGTTGCCGCGGCAGGTCTACCAGCTGTTTTTCGGCCAACTGCGCCAGTTGATGCTGCAAGGTGTAGGCCATTCGGCGCTTCCCAACAATCAACATTACAACGAAGGATGGGTGTTGCCCGAGCCACCTGCGCTCAACAGCCGCCCCATCGATCAGAAACAACATCAATAACATAAACTTTTTTACAGATGAAAAAAATCATTTTTGGCCCTGCTGCTCCATTACTTTGCCTTGGGAACAATGGCACAATCGCCACAGAAAATCACCGTTTTGCAATGGAATATCTGGCAAGAAGGCACACTTATTCCGGGTGGTTTCGAGGCCATCGTCGACGAATTGGCTCGCCTTCACCCCGACTTTGTGACGTTTAGCGAGGTGAGAAACTACCACAACACCAACTTTTTGCTGCGTCTTGTGTCGGCTCTGCACCAACGAGGTCTTACGTATTACACGTTTAAATCGAAAGATTCGGGGCTATTGAGCGCCCATCCCATCAGCGATTCGGTGTATGTCTTCCCCGAAAATCGCGACCATGGCAGCATTTATAAGCTGGTAACGAAGGTGAAAGGGCGCGAGTTTGCCGTCTATACCGGCCACCTTGACTATTTAGATTGCAGCTATTATGAGGTAAGAGGCTATGATGGTAACACGTTTAAGCCCTGCAATCGTCCCGCCAACATTGATGAATTGCTGCAGAAAAACGACCTTTCATGGCGCGATAACGCGGCGCAAATCTTCATTAATGAAGCAAAACACGACCTAAAAGCGGGTCGATGTGTCATCTTTGGTGGCGATTTCAACGAGCCATCGCATTTAGATTGGACGGCCGCCACCGCACAACTTTTCGACCACCACGGCATGATTATGCCTTGGACCGTGTCAACCATGCTCGCTAAAGCGGGCTATCGGGATGCCTATCGCGTGCTGTTTCCCAACCCACTCACGCATCCCGGCTTCACTTATCCATGCTATAATCCCCTCGCCGACATTCAAAAACTCACGTGGGCACCGCTATCTGACGAGCGCGAACGCATCGATTTAATCTACTATCAAGGTCGAAATATGCGCGCAACAGACGCTAAAATCTTCGGACCTGATACGTGTGTGGCACGTTGTAAGCCCGAAAAAGACACGTGGAATGACCCTTATCTCCCACCAAAAGGCATTTGGCCTACCGACCATCGCGGCCTGTTCGTGACGTTTGAAGTGGGAAAATGAGTGTTGAAATACATTGCCTTATGGAGAAAATCATCCTAAAACAATGTGTTTTATGAAATTTATCATTATATTTGCAGCATGGAGAAAAAGCTGAAACACTGGAAGAAAGAAACTCTTTCAAGGCTCTATTTAGAGGCAAGTAAATATAGTCTTGACCTATCTAAAATGATTTTTGGGGGAGTTATTCTTTCGGGAATTATGGGCATGCAGATAGAAAAGACTTATTTATTAATTATGGGTTTGGCTGCAGTAATGCTTACTATGCTCTTTGGATTCTTCATGTTTTTATTAGGGAATAAGGAATAAACGTATGGAATTATTTTATCTTTTTACCGTCATTGCAGTCATTGCAGCCATTGGTTGCATTTGGGCTATCATACAATTAAATAAGTCTCATTAAGAGAAACGAGGCATCATGCAGGCTTTCATATAGGCCATTGTGGCATGACGCACCTAAAATTCGACTAAGAAGACGTTCCTTTTCACCCCACTTTTACCCTCGTATCCCTCTCAACTTCCTGCAAAAAAGGTGGCAAGTTGAGAGGGATACGAGGCTTTTTTCATCTGCTTTTTGTTGCCTTCCCACCGCCTATTCATAGCGAACGGGGGCGCGTTTCGTCCAATCATCCATGACATAACTGTCGGGATAGGTAGAGAAGTCACAGCGATTGCCACCCCATTCGCGGATATAAGTGGTGAAACGACGCTTCCCTTCCTCTAAGATAATGACACGAGCACCGGGCTTTAAGTGATTATACACGGTGTTTCCGCCCGTATATCGCCCATAGGCTAAGAGCAAATCCTTCCACATCACGGCATAATCATTGTCGTGATCGTGCCCCGCAAAGATAGCCATCACGTCGCCTTCTTCAGCCATTGCGGTGAACATGCCTGAGTTAAAATCGGGCGAACACACCGCTTCTCGGCGCGTACCAATGAGCGTTGCCGTCTCAGTTGTGGCTGCTTGCTTGTATTCGGGCAACGGAATATGGAAGAAAGCCAGCGCAGGAAGCACCTTATTGTGGTACGTTTGCTTTGCCATTTGCGCCTGTTTTCGATACCAACCCACCTGCTCAAAGGTGAGCCAAGCATAGATACCTTTGCTCTTATCTTGCGGGAAACCCTTGGGATAGGCGTGCGAATCGAAGCAATAAAGACGGGCTGCGGGCTGCTGATCATGCGACGATTGGATGGTTAAAACATAATCTAATGCTTGTCCATCTTTGATTTCCGGGCAGATATTATAGTCCACTTGGCGTGCAAGTTCGTAGAGTTTTTGATTGGAAAGTCCTTGCTCAAAGTCATGATTTCCAAACTCATAGACAAACGGAATGTGATGCTTGGCGATGCGATTGAGCACCGATAGGAGATTTTCTTTAGCCGGAGGCCCCCAGATAATGTCGCCCGTAAGCACGATTAAATCAGGCTTTTCGGCCGTTAAGAGGCGGTCAATCACCGGCAAAGCAGCCACCGAAGCCTCACTACCATTATAGTGTACGTCGGTGATTTGCATGATTTTAAAACGTCCTTCGCTGTTAAATTTCAGCGTTTGTGCCATGGTTAAGGTTGCACTGCCTACGAGAAGCAGTGCAACCATCATTTTTTTCATCATTTGTTTTTTCGTGTTTTAAGTTGTTTTCGGAAATCTTATTTCTTCTTTAATTGTTCAAATCCTTGTTTCAAGTCGTCCCAATAATTATACGTTCTGACATGATAGATGTCGAAAACAAAATAACCATCGGCAGCATTGGCGCAGGCATCGACACTGTTTTTCACTGCTTCGTGCTGATTGCCCTGTTCAAATCCCGTGGGATTTCCTACGTCGGGGCCACCCGCGAACTTCACGTTTTTGCCCAATAGTTTGCGTGCTTGCCGGGCAAAGCCCTGCATTGTCCATTCGCCTGTGCCATAAACTTTATTGGCAGCTGCATAACATCCCAAGAGCATTTGGTCGAGCAAGTCGGCATAACCATACTGATGGTAGTCGCTATTAGCCCAAGAAGGATAGTCAATGGCGGGGTCATAACTCGTGCTTGCCCAGTTAACTCCCATCTGATAATAGGTGGAATACCACGCACCCACGTAGGTTCCGACCTTAATTTTGGGATTAACGCCATGAATAGTCGCTACGGCTCGCTGCACAAAGTCATGAATTGTTTTGGCCCGAAAGGCGAGCCATTGCTTGAAATATTTAGCCTTTCGCGTGGCCTTGTTATCAGGCATACCCACTGTTCCTACATCTTCAGGGAACCGAACTTGCTCATCTCCAACAAACGTTTTGAATTGCTTTTGACTCTCTTCCGAAAAGTCTGCCCGCAAATCGTCGTATCGGCAACGGTCTAAGAAGATGCCATCAACCTTGTATTTACTTAAATCGCGCAGCAAATGGAGCAGAAACTCCTGCACATCGGGGTTGGAAGGATTGAGGAATTTCGTGCCATAGTAGTCGGCATCGGCGGGATTGGTGCTCGTGAGATCCATCTCGTTGACCAACCCTTGCTCAAGACTTAGTGTCGTTACCCACGCACGTTTCGTGGCATCGCGGAACACAAGTCCCTGTTCTCCAAGCCCATAAGGATAGAGATTGCCGCCCACAAAGGTGTTGATGGCAGCGTTAACCTTCAGCCCTAACTGATGACCTGCATCGATAAAGGCCTGCAGATAGTCCCAAGTGGCCGTGCGTTCGTAAAACGTATAGGTGCTGCCTTCCCAGGTATCGAGCTTCTTCACCTGATCCACGGCATCGGTTTTGTAGAGCACATCGCCCATCGATGGGCGCACATCCACCACGATATCGGTAAATCCAGCTGCCTTAACCTTTTCCAAATCGGTCTGGATGTTCTCTTTGCTGTTGGCATAACGGGGGAAGTTGGCTGCTGCATCAATCCAGATGAAGCGTGACTTTTCGCTGTCAGGACTTGGTGTTGGGTCTTTTTTCTTCTCCCAATCCCATTTGTTTTGAATATCTTCATGAGACTCAGGCTTACAGGAAGTGTAAGCCATGAGTACCAACATGAAACATAAAACACTATGTATTGTTGTGTAATGTCGCATTGTTTATGACCTAAAATGCGTGATATTGCGCTATAAAATGCATCATTTTTTAATACAATCAATCTGGATACCACCAAACGAGAGGTGCGTATTCGACACGTAGAAGATGTGAGCAAAGTAGCCATCAGCTGTAGGAGCGATGAGAACATCACTAAATCCGTATTCACCTGGTTCTGCCATGTTGCCCGCACAATAATCTTTTACTTTAAAAGCATACTTCAATGCCGAAGAAGTCTCATCTGCTCCCGTGACACTATTGAGATTGGCTGCATCGAAAAGATAGACCGTTCCTGGAAATCCCCATGTGGGCCAATAGCCTATTTTGAAGTTTACTAAATAGCGATTATGGTTAAAGGTGCACATATCGAGGGCCGCACTGGTTTGTCCCCACGACTCTCCTTTGACCAAATTGGTGGGTGTCTGCCAGTCGGATAAGTAATACATTTGATTGGCACCTCCAGCATAATAGTCGGCCACACAACCTGCATTGCCTTGCGCATCGGCCGCTACAACCTTGGCATTTCCACCCATTCCACCCCAAGGATTGATGCCAAGCTCTATCACTTCGGGTGCACCCACGGTGCCATTGGTAACTTTCCAGCGCACCACTTTCTTGGTATTGAGCGGTGTTGCCACGATCACCGCATCGTGATCGAGGTCGCCTTGCACACTCAAACGAGCGCCAAGAGTAACCCCTAAGCTGTTATGATAGGTGATAAAGGGTGTGGGAGCGTTGGTCACACTATTCGTTTTATAAATCTTTAATGTCTGTCCATTGTCTGCAAGATTGCAGATAAGCATATGGTCTGCCTGGTCACTGGTGATGGCACCCGTGGCATTTGCACTTCCCAAATTAATTGTTCCGACCTTACTTCCTGTAGCCCTCAAGAAATAGAGGGGTGCGCTACCATCACCCACATTGAGGACAACATATTTGCCAATAGCGGCTAAAGTGGGGTGCATGCCCTCTTGTGTTTGCGTGATACTAATAGTCTTAGGTCGTGAGAGAATAGTTCTTTCTCACTCCCTACGGCATAACCCATGTCGAGTTTTGATGGAATACGCTTCACCACTTGGTAGACAGTCTTATCCACTCCGTTATCAGCTGTCACCGTAAAGGACATGGGTTGATTGAAATTATAGGTGCCATGAGGGTCGGGAACTATCGTTGCATGGGCATCAAGCACTGCTTCTGCTGTTGCATTTGAGAGGTCATCAAGAGTAACTATCGATATGCTTTTATTCGTTTCATCAACCACTGCGGGAATGGAACCATTGACCATGAAGCTCTTAACGGCACACTTATTGGAACGCACTTGCTGCCCCGAGATGGTGATATGGCGCTCATTGCCATAGGGGTCGGTATAGGTAAAGGCATTCTTCTGGGTTAAGTCGAGCATGGTTAAGCCTGGATTGAGCATGCAATTATTCTCCAACACGGCAGTTACCTTCATCGCTTTTAGCGCATCGGCTGTCGAATTATCGCTTTCCTCTGGGTAATAAAAAGGAATAGGGATAACATAGTCCGTTTTGTCTTCATTGCTATTAATGATCCATTCCTTGGCAACCTTGTCTTTATATTCACCCGAAGTGAAATAAGCTGTTAGGCTCGTGATGCCCGAACGATTAGCCGTTGGTGCTACATGTTCCTCTTCTGCACAATTGGTGAAGAGCGAAAGTGAGGCCAATGCCACGCAGTAGCACACGAAATTTATCTTTGTTTTCATAATGATGTTCTTTAAATTATTGCCATTCTGAGAATTGTTTCATCTCCTTATTTGTATTCAGTTCTGCCACAGGAATGGGGAAACGATTCATTTTCTGTGGGTAGTTGAGATTAACATTGTCAACGGTTACATATTGATAACGATAGTTGCTGCCACTCTTTTCAATCTTAAATCCATGACGACGAATACCTGTTAGCTGTGTAGTAGCCAATCCCCAGCGACGCATATCCCAGTAATAAAGTCCTTCGAAGGCCAGCTCTATCTTGCGTTCATGGCGCAAAGCATCAAACACTTGCTCAGCCGTTGTGAGATTTTGTAGGGCAGGAAGTCCGACACCTGGACGCTGTCTCACCTTATTAATATAGATAACAGCCTCGGCAAGATCGTTGGTTCGCAAGCAAGCCTCAGCATAATTGAGATAGACTTCGGCTAATCGGAAGGCTACCCAAGGCTGTGTACTCTGACTATTGGCTTTGTAATCGCGCGACTCATCCAAGAACTTTTTCAGATAATAGCCCGTGGTTGTGCGCCCTTCATTCACTGCGTCTTTCATCCATTCAGCCCATCCATCTTTGCCACCAACAAAGGGTTCGATGGCTCTATCACGCCATTTAGCTCCGTTATAGAGTATGGTTGCCGCAAAACGTGGCTCTAATTGGTCATAAGGTGGCGCTTGAGTGGTGCCTCCTTGTGCATGCCATGCGGTCCAATCTGCTTTCCCTCCAGTCTTCAATTCATACTCTTCTACTATGTCTTGTGTAGGTGTTCCAAACGCACCATAGGTAGGCATGCCCAAAGAATGGTCCCCTCCTGGCGCATAATAGCTATCGAACTGGTGCCCAGTGTTAGCCACATTGCCATAAACATAAGTATAGATGGCCTCGGTATTTCCTTCACCTTTAAAGGCATCGGCATACTGATTGGTGAGCGTATACCCCATATCGAAGACCTTCTTTGCGGCCTCTTTCACCGCATCCCAATTATTACAATAAAGCATAGCACGTGTGATGAGGGCATAAGCAGCGCCACTTGTGAGGCGTCCCATTGCTGCTTTCTGCACTGGAAGATGCTGTGCTGCAAAGGTTAAATCAGCCAAAACGTAGTCCCATCCAGCAGCTTCTGTATCTAAAGCCTTGTTGGTTGAGATCTTAGTTAAGTCTTCATCATAGATGATTGCCTGATGATAACGCTTCAAAAGTTCAAAATAATACATGGCTCTAAAGAAGCGAAGTTCGCCTTCTAAGCGCTGCTTTTCATGCTCATCAAAACTACTTGCATGGAGTTTCCCTAAGGTTTCGTTCACACGACGTATCTGTTCGTAGGTGGTTCCCCACACACCTAAGTAGCTATCTACATAGGGAGCAGTGAGCACTGTGCCACCATAAGAAACCTCATTAGGAATGAAACAGAAGGCATTATAGTTCATATTGCCGTATTTAAACTCGTCGGTCAAGCCTTCAGTCAGACCAATACTACTCTGATAATTGCTAAAACTACCAAGATTTGGAATATCTCCATAGAAATAGTTTACAGCTAATTCACCTGTAGCGACATCGCTCCAAACTAATTTTTCGGTTACTTTGTCTGTAGGACTAATATTGAGAAAGTCATTGCATGATGTAACAGCAAGACCCATTGCAATTGATGCTATCGTTAAATATCTCTTCTTCATTTTCGTGAACGTTAAGGTTAGAATGTGATGTTAATGCCTCCTAAGAAAGTTCTTTGTTGCGGATAGTAGCCATTGTTCACTGCGGGCGACTCAGGATCGATTCCCTTTGGCAGGCTATCAAGTGTGAAAAGGTTTGACCCTTCCACATAAATACGGATGTTCTCTATACCGATTTTATGCATCATTGCTTTCGGTAACGAATAGCCTATCTGCGCTGTTTTCAAACGAACATAGTTACCTTTGCGCATCCAAAAGGTGGAAGCAGCACCATTATCGCCACCATGTGAGACGGTAGAGAGCGTAATACGAGGGTAAGTGCCATTGGGATTGTCAATGCTATAAGCCTCTTTCACCAACCATAATGGTGAGTTCGCGCCCTCTTTAAAGGTCTGACTCCAGATGGTATTGTCATCATAACCATTATAATAAGTACCCAACATCGACACATCAAACTTGAAACCACCCGTAAATTGCGCGCTAAAATCGAATCCATTCCACGATGCACCGAGATTAAGACCCATCATGATTTCTGGACGATTGCTACGCCCTATGCGCGAACGATCTTGCTCATCAATCTTGCCATCGCCATTCATATCTTTGTATTTAATATCACCTAAGTTGGGTCTACTGCCGTACCAAGCCGCATGATCAATCTCTTCTTCTGAACGGAAGAGGCCTTCTGCAATCCAAACATATGCTGCATCGACACTTGTTCCTACATACTTACGCCACTCTTGTGCATTGGGTTCATCAAGATAGCGCAGCCATTTGCTCTTCGCATACGTCATGTTTAGACTTGCATTATAACGGAAAGGCTTACCCAACAGAGCGAAGGTGTTTTGATGAGACAACGTCCATTCCACACCATAGTTGGCATATCGGTTATGATTTGCAATGGTATAATAATAGCCTCCCATAGAAGGTGCCTTATCACCACTCATATTTGCCAAGATATCATAGTTGAGATTATAGAACCAATCGGCCTCAAGTGAGAGCTTTCCATCCCACAATGTTGCATCAAAACCAATGTTCGAAGTGCGTGTTTTCGACCAAGTGAGCTCTGGGTTAGCTACATTTGAAGTGTAAAGTGAACTATATACATTGCCGTTAAAGATGCGATTACCACCAAAAGAATAGGTGCTAAGGAAAGAATAAGGTGAAACAGCATCATTACCCAACAAACCTATTGATGCACGCAGCTTCAAATCGCTCAACCATGACTGTGTTTTTTGCATGAAAGATTCACCCGAAAGGCGCCATGCTGCAGAGAAAGAAGGGAAGAATCCCCACCGCTTATTCGACTTATTACCACTGAAGTTGTAACTACCATCATAGCGACCGCTAAACTCTGCCAAATAAATATTGTTGTAATCATATTTCAAACGGAACACATAACCAGCCGTTCGGGTGTGCCCACTCAACCCCGATTGCGAGTTACTCGTGAGCGGAATACCATAAGATAGTTCTGGAAGACCTGCAAAAGGAACATTATCGGCGTAAGCAGCAAAGTTAGATGATTTGAAATCTCGGCCTTCAACCAAGAACAAAGCGTCGACATGATGGCGGTCGAATTGGTGCACATAGCCCGCACTGAGCTGACCTATCATCTGCTCAGTGGTATAAGATCCTTCGCCCACCTTATTTTTATTAATGCTCTCAGGGTCTTGATTCAACACGAAGGTTGCCGTGGTTAAATCGCGCGTGTAGGTCTGATAGGGTGTGCTCAGCTGCTTGTTACGCGAAGAAAGATAATCATACGACCCCGTAGCCTTCAAGGTTAAGCCTGGCAACCAAGGCGCATCATAACTGAAAGAGACGTTGGTGTTGAGATTCATACCACGCGTTCTCTGATAACCCGATTGTTGAATTGCAGCCAAAGGACTATACACCACCGAAGCATTATTGGGGATAGAACCGGTGTAAAGCCCATTCCATTGCTCAGGTAAATAAGGCCTCATCATGATTGCTTGGTGTCCAATAGAGAGCCAACCCGTCTCACCTGGCATGCCCAACGCATCCGATCCGCCCGAATTATAACGTGGTTGTGCCTTGCGTGTGATGGTTGCTACGGTTCCAACAGCAATATTCCAATCCTTACTGGGCTTGAAATTCAGATTCGTACGCAGGTTATAACGGCGATAATCATAGTTATCGATGTTACCTTTCTGGTTCATAAAACCGCCACCAACATAATAGTTCACATTGGGATTACCCCCCGAAACCGACACATTATGTTTAAAAAGCTGTCCTGTCCCAAACACCTTATCAATATAATTCACGTTGTCCCATCCATCTGTGGGGTCGCCATTGAGCATTTTCTCAATGTCACTTTGCTTAAAAGCAGGCACATAATCTTCACGACGTTGAATGGTTCCGTTAGCCAATTGGTCCATCATCTGTGCCATGTTATAATAGTGAGCATATTCAGGGCCATTCATAAATTCGGGGAAATTCGCATTCAGCGACACACCAAACTGACCATCATAAGCCACACGAGGCTTCCCCTCTGTGCCCTTTCTTGTCGTCACTATAATCACACCTCCAGCTGCATTCAGGCCATAAACAGCCGCAGCAGCACCATCTTTGAGCACCGAAATACTTTCAATATCGTTAGGGTCAATATCATCAATGCTGCGTGGAATGCCATCCACAATATATAAAGCTTCCATGTGAGAGCCACGTATTCTGAGGGCTGCTTGGTCGTTTCCTGGCTCACCCGAAGTCTGAACCGAGGTCACACCAGGCATCTTTCCACCCAACAGGCTCGACACATTGGTCGATGGCCCCTTCAACAACTCGTCACCTTTCATAGCTGTTACAGCACCCGTGAGCGACTGTTTGCGAGCTGTTCCATAACCAATCACAACCACATCTGCCAAGTCGGTGTTGTCATCTTGCAACGTAACATCAATAGAAGTCTTCCCATTACATTTCACTTGCAAGGGCTTCATCCCCACATAAGTAAAGGTGAGTGTAGAAGCTTTTTGTGCACCTCCATTCAGCACATAATAGCCTTCAAGGTTTGTCACTGTAGCATGTTTCGGATTATTATTCATGACTACCGTCACACCGGCTAAAGGCTCTCCCGCCACATCATGCACAAATCCTTTCACTGTCGTTTGAGCTTGCCCACGCAAAGCAGGGATAGCCAACATCAATACCATCAGCCAAACCAAACGGCTCACGGCTAAACGATACTCATTTTTCACTTTTTCTTTCATGACCATATTTGTTTAGATTGCACAAAGTAGTAGAAATAGTTCTTACTTCATGACGCTGCAAATATAAAAACAATATTAAATATGTTCCAAATTTAAAACTATTTATTTTCACAAAGCCTATTAAATAAATTATTTTAATTATTTAAGTTGGTTTATTACTGAAATTATTTACATTATAAAAGCTATCAAATTACATCCTAATCTCATTCATATTGCTGGGTAATCGCTATGCTTTTTGCACACATATATATGCTATTACGCGCGTAAACCTATTTATATTAAGAACTAACCATTTTCCCCTGCGCGAATGTCACGCATAGAAAAAGGCCATGCTTTTTAAATAATTAACAAGCCAATAGATTGGAAAACTTATTTATTTATATACTTTTGCAAAAGTAAAATAAATTATTTATTATCATCCTTGTGGAAGAAGTTGGCATTCCTTCTATAGAAACCTGGACTGAAGCACAACGCGCATTGCTTCGCCAATTGATATTACGTGGTCAGCAAACCATTGCAGAGTTGGCGCGAGACCAGGCTGTTAGTGTTCCTTTTATGACAAAGGCGCTAAACGAACTCATCGCCTCTGGATGGGTTTTGTGAAGTGGGACGAAAAGGAAAACTATGCACGCCGTGCGCCGCGTCTTTACTTCTTAAATGCCAAAAGAGCCTATTTCTTAGGCATCGACATGGGACACCTCTGGATGAGTCTTTGCATCTGTGACCTCAGCGGAACCATCATCTATGAACACTCACGCATGCCATTTTACTATGAAGATAGTCGGGCTTGCTTCGACAATCTCTTGAAGATTATCCAGAATTTCTTGCGAGAAGCCAACTGCTCTCCCCAGCAAATAAGTTGCGCTTGCATGACTGTTGGTGGACGTGTTACACCGCAAGCGGGCACCGCCTACAACATCTTCACCACCTTAGACGAGCCATTAGCCGATGCGTTAACACAGGGATTGGCTATCCCAACCACCATCGACAACGACACACGTTGCATGACTTATGGTGAATGGTTGCAGGGTTGTTGCCGCGGTTTGCAACATGTGGTGTTCATTAATGTAAGCTGGGGCATCGGCATGGGCATCATTATCGATGGCAAGCGCTATGCGGGTCGCTCTGGATATGCTGGAGAAATGGGACATGTGCACTGCTACGACAACGACATTATTTGTCATTGTGGCAAAACAGGCTGCATGGAAACCGAGACTTCGGGAGCTGCCTTGCTGCGCAAAGTGATGCAAAGACTGCGCAATGGACAAGTGTCTATCCTCTCCAACACGCCCGAAAACGAGCTCTCGTTGCAAGCCATCTTAGACGCTATCCAGCGCGAAGACATTCTCTGTATTGATGCTTTGCAAGAGGTTGCCACCGAGTTGGGGCGAAACTTAGCAGGCATCATCAATATCTTCAACCCCGAAATGCTCGTTATTGGCGGCGAGTTGTCGACCACAGGCGATTACCTCTTGCGCCCCATCCAAATGGGTATCAAGAAATACTCGCTCAATAAAGTCAGCGAAGATTCCATCATCGCCCTCTCCACCTTAAGCAATCAGGCGGGGTTAGTGGGTGCTTGTCTCACCGCGAGAAGTCATTATTTGCACATCGATGACTATGAGTCGCCCCACACACAGCGTTTCACCCACAAGACATAAAACAAAGAATGTGGAGGAACCTCCTGCTCACAAACATGCAATATTTCAATCATTAATATATCGTTTCTATCAAAACAGGTCAACATGACGGCCGCTTCAAAAGCAAAAGTCGTGGGAAACCATAAATCAACAACAAGTAACCCATGGTTAACCGTAGAGATTTTTTAAAGCAGTTAGGTTTAGGGTGTGCCGCATCATTGCTCGCCCCCTCTTTGTTATGGGCTAAAAACAAGCGCCCATCATCACCATCTGTCGGCGCATTGGCTACCGACAATAGTCATTATCTCGTGCCCAAAGCCAACGGATTGCCCATCACGGGCACTTTCTTAGACGAGATTTCGCACGACATTCCCCACCAAAACTGGGGCGAACGCGAGTGGGATGCCGATTTTAAATATATGAAAGCTATCGGTATCGACACCGTTATCGTGATACGTTCGGGCTACAGAAAGTTCATCACTTACCCCTCAGCTTATCTGCTAAAGAAGGGATGTTACAAGCCATCCGTCGATTTAATTGACCTCTTTTTGCGCTTGGCCGATAAATATAACATGAAGTTTTATTTCGGACTTTACGACTCGGGACACTATTGGGACACAGGAGATATGTCGCATGAAATACGCGATAACCGCTATGTTATCGATGAAGTGTGGAAGAGTTACGGTCACCACAAGAGTTTTAAAGGTTGGTATATCAGCACAGAAATCAGCCGAAAGACCAAAGGAGCCATTGAAACGTTCCACACGATTGGCAAACAATGTAAAGATATTTCCAACAATTTGCCGGTGTTTATCTCCCCATGGATTGATGGAAAGAAGGCCGTTATGCCCACCGAAGGACTCACAAAGGAGCAGGCTGTGAGCGTAGAAGAGCACGAAAGAGAATGGAATGAGATCTTCGATGGCATTCATGATGTGGTTGATGCCTGCGCTTTTCAAGACGGACATATTGATTATGACGAGTTAGACATGTTCTTTTCGGTCAACAAAAATTGGCCGATCGCTATGGAATGCAGTGCTGGACGAACGCAGAAACATTCGATCGCGACATGCCTATACGCTTCCTTCCGATTAAATTCGACAAACTCCGTCTGAAATTAGAAGCTGCTAAACGGTGCCATTACGATAAAGCCATCACCTTTGAGTTCTCACATTTCATGAGTCCTCAGTCGGCTTATCTGCAAGCCGGACACCTTTATGACCGCTATAAAGAATATTTTAATCTTTAATTCCCCACCTTATTCTATTGCATTGCACTATGAATTCAAGAACCGTACACATGGGCTACCTTTTCTTTTTAGCCCTCATCGCCGCCTTAGGTGGACTGCTTTTTGGCTACGACACGGCCGTTATCTCGGGCACTATCGACCAAGTGAACACACAATTTCACTTAAACGTAGTGCAACAAGGCTGGTATGTGAGCAGCGCTCTTGTGGGATCGATTGCTGGAGTGGCTGTTGCGGGCTGGCTAAGTGACCGCTTTGGCCGCAAACCCATCATGTTTTTATCGGCCTTTCTCTTCACCACTTCGGCCTTAGGTTGCGCCGTTGCCACCAATTTCTCCATGTTAGTGGTCTTTAGAATCGTTGGTGGTGCAGGCATAGGCATCATCTCTATCGTCGCACCTATTTATATATCGGAGATTGCTATTGCGCAATACCGGGGCCTTATGGTGTCGTTATATCAGTTAGCCATCACGATTGGTTTCTTAGTTGCCTATGCCATGAACTATGGTTTGTTGCTCATTTCGCAGCAAGGCGCGATAGAAACGGGCTGGCTTCGCTTCATCTTTGTCGACGAAGTGTGGCGCGGCATGTTGGGAATGGAGACACTTCCCGCGTTATTCTTCTTCATCATCATCCTCGCTTTGCCCGAAAGTCCGCGCTGGTTGGTGGTGAAAGGCCGACTAACCGAAGCCGAAACCATCTACCAACGCATCTATGTGGCGCGTGAAGCCATTGCCAAACAGATTGCCCAAACGCAAGAAACCATCGCCAAAAGCGTGGAGACATCGTGGCGTTCGCTCTTGCAACCAGGCCTATTGAAAGCGATTATCTTAGGCGTTTGCATTGCAATCTTGGGGCAGTTCATGGGTGTTAACGCCGTGTTGTATTATGGTCCGTCCATCTTTACCAATGCAGGTATGGACGATCCGCTCCTTTGTCAGGTGTTAGTTGGTGCAGTTAACATGCTAACCACCATCATTGCACTGTTTATTATCGACCGCATTGGCCGCAAAAAGCTCATCTATTATGGCGTTTCGGGCATGATTTTGTCGCTCATTCTCATTGCCCTTTACTTCCAATTCCACGACCAATGGCAGCTTTCCTCCTACATGATGCTGGCGTTTTTCCTGTTCTATGTGTTTTGTTGCGCCATCAGTATCAGCGCCGTTGTGTTCGTTTTGCTCTCCGAAATGTACCCCAATCACGTGCGAGGTATCGCCATGAGCATTGCCGGTTTAGCCCTTTGGGTGGGCACATTCCTAATTGGTCAGCTCACACCTTGGTTCCTTTCGGCCTTCACTCCCGCAGGCACTTTCCTGTTCTTTGCACTGATGTGTCTGCCCTATCTGTTCATTATCTGGCGCTTTATCCCCGAAACGGCGCGCATGTCATTGGAAGATATTGAGCGTTATTGGAGGGAAAACGCATGAAACCCATTGCGCAGTGGCCTCTACAACGGCAACTCTCATGGCGCAGGCTATGGCGAAAAGGGTTGCTCATGGTGCTGCTTTTAGCACCTATGGGGAGGCTTATAGCGCAAAAGAATGCAGAGAGGGCAACCGACAGCACCGCCAAACACATCATCATGTGGGTGGATGCGACGGCTAATTTCCAAACCTTTAGCCACCCCGACAGCATCGATTACTACGTCAGGAAGCTCCATCTATTGGGCTTTACCGACCTCGTTGTCGACGTTCGGCCTGTGAGTGGCGAGGTGTTATTCAACACATCGTTGGCTCCTAAGCTGCAAACTTGGAAACAATTCACGCGCCCCGACTTCGACTACTTGGGGCGTTTCATCACCATTGCCCACGCTTTTGGCATGAAGGTGCACGCCGCAATGAACTGCTTTTCAGCAGGACATAACTACTTTAATCGCGGTCCTATTTACACCAAGCATGCTGAATGGGCCTCCATGCAATACACGCCTGCCGGACGATTGCCCATTACACAGCAGAAAGAGAAGTATGCAGCAATGGTCAATCCCTTGGCAAAAGGCTATCTTCCCCACATGAAAAAGCTGTTAAAGGCTTTGCTTTCGGCCTATCCGAAAGTAGATGGTGTGGTGTTAGACCGCGTGCGTTATGATGGTATCGAGGCCGACTTCTCAGACACTTCGCGTCGCGCTTTCGAAAAATATATTCACCATCGCGTTGAAAAGTTCCCACAAGACATCTTCACTTGGGTGAAAAATGATACCCAACAGTGGGTGGTTCGGCCCGGAAAGTGGTATGCTTTGTGGATAGAGTGGCGCGCAAAAGTCATCCATGATGTGATGGGTGCGCTCCGAAAGCAGGTGAAACAAGTGTGTCCCAAGGCGCTTTTCGGCACCTATACTGGCGCTTGGTATCCCACTTATTATGAAGTTGGCGTGAACTTTGCCCATCCTTCTTATCATCCCGAGCGCGACTTTGCATGGGCCACGCCACGCTATCACACGACAGGTTATATGCCACTCATCGATTTTTACATGGCGGGTAACTACTATCCCACGATAGAACAGCCCAAGAATGCTACCGATGAAGGCGCGCAATGGTTCTCGGTTGAAGGCTCATGCCGCCAACTACGCCGCCTTTTTATGCGGGCATCCGTTCTATGGTAGCGTGCTCATCGACCAGTTAGCGCCACAACCTGAGAAGATTAGTCGCGCCATTCAAACGAACCTTTCGCTATCAGATGGCGTGATGCTTTTCGACATTAGCCATCTCATTGCCCATCCACAATGGTGGAACGAGGTGGAGAAAGGATTGCAAGGCCACGTGCAACACCCCTCGAAACAATAAAAATCATTCAAAATCAACACATTATGTTAGGAACACAAGAAATTATTATCATCGCCATTATCATTCTCATTCTGTTTGGAGGCAAGCGCATTCCCGAACTCATGAAGGGCTTAGGGAAGGGCGTTCGCTATTTTAAAGACAGCGTGAACGGCGTGGATGCGCCCGAAGAGCAGCATCCTTCAAAAGACAAACCAGCGGAGACGCAGCACGATGAGCCCACGCGATGAGATGACATTTTGGGAGCATTTGGAAGAGCTCCGACGCGTTTTCATCAAATCACCGTGGCCATCGTTGGGTGTGGCCTCGTGGCTTTCTTGCTGAAAGACGAGGTATTTCGCCTGATTTTAGCCCCCCATGCCCCCGATTTTCTGTCTTATCGCCTCTGCGAACAGCTCCATTTGCTGTCGCAAAACGAAATAACCACCACGGCATCTGCCATTCAATTGGTCAACACCACGCTCACAGGACAGTTTGCTATGCATGTGAAAGCGTCGGCCTATGTAGGCTTCATGGTGGCATCGCCCTACGTGTTCTATCAGCTTTTCGGCTACATTGCACCTGCTTTCGAGCCCGCTACGCAACAACGTGTAGTGCCTATTGTGGTGAGTAGCTTTGTGATGTTCTGCATAGGTCTTGCATTTAACTATTTTGTTATCTTCCCTTTAACGTTCCATTTCTTAGGAACCTACCAGGTAAGTGGCAGCGTTGAGAATCTCATCACGCTCAACTCCTATGTAGACACGCTGTTGGTGTTGAGCCTCCTGATGGGCATTCTCTTCGAGTTACCTTTAGTTTGCTGGCTCATGGGGCGTTGTGGGCTGCTCACAGCCTCCACTATGCGCCGTTATCGCCGCCATGCGGTGGTGGCAATCGTGGTCGTTTCCGCCATCATCACCCCCACTTCCGACATCTTCACCCTCATGGTTGTCTCCCTCCCCATTTGGCTTTTATATGAAGTCAGCGTGCTTTTGGTGCCGAAATGACGGCGCAAAACATATAAGAACCTTTGAAGATAAATCTGAAACATGCTATTTGTATGGCAGCTATCGCATCAAATACGTTGGCTTCCAAACGCCTTTAGATTACATTCCGCAAGGAACAGTGCTTAGAATGTCGTTAGCTAACTGGTGGAAGAAAGGAGATAGTGACGAGGAACGATGCTATTTGCAACTGTCGGGCTGGTATTTATAAGCTTTATTTAGGGCTATAAGAACCCCATCATCAAGGCCTTATCATCGTTGACAGCCTGATATTTAGTGCCCTCATCACTTCATTTCTGTAGCTCCCTATCACCTCCAACACTTCAAAGCATTGTCTTCCTGTGGAAATTACTATCAAATAACGAGATAATCACCATGAGATTGTGGTGTAATTTATACCATATTACAACGCAATGTGTACTATATTGTGATGCCAATGATTGGTAATTGGTGAGCACGTCAGTCCACTTGTTTGGATAGCTTCTACTCCATCGGAGAACAAGAGCGGAGGGGCACTTCACAAAACAAGATGTGCCGAACGGCTTTTGAAGGCTGTTCGGCACATGTTTGTTTTGCAATGTAGTCACGATGGCCGCTCTATTTGCAGCCATAGAACCATGTTTCGGGGAATTGCTATCCGACAAAAACGAACTTTTGCGACATTCAAAGGCGTTCAAAATAAGGCAGACGCCAGAGCGGCACCTGCTGTTGGATGGTGCGACGGCCACGGAACACACGCCCTTGATCGTCGCGCCAGCGGCCGGGAGGCAGCACAATGGTGCGCGAAGTGCCCGGCGTTGTCATCGGAGCCACCATCAAACGGCTGCCCAACATGAATTGGTCGTGCACCTTTTCATAACCCTGATGGGGAAATTCATATTCCAAACTGCGCACAATGGGTTCGCCGGTGCGTGCCGTTTCGCGGGCACAGGCCAGGATATAGGGCGATTTTTGCACATGCAGTTGCGCCATAGCCCGAACAATCTTCATGTTCTCGGCACTGAGAATGCGCCAGGGTGCCACCGAGAATTGCATCATCGGCATGAGCGCATGCACCTGAGCCGAGCGCACAATGAGTGCTTGGTCGAACTTGTCGGCGTCGATATCGAGGAACGAAGCAAACGAACCGCCGCCAATCATGTCGGGACATGCATAGCCATAGCCCAGCAAGCCAGCCGCAATCATGTCGGGAACCAGCTGTTGCACCGCTTTCCACGAATAGTCTTTGTCGCCCAATCGCTGCACCAACGGGCGGTTGCCCATTTGCCAGCACGCGCGATATTCGTTGAAAGCGAAGCGGCATCCCAATTCGGCCCAGCCTTTTGTTTGGTCTACCGAGCGCGCATCTTTGCGGAAAGGGCGCAAGTCGGCACGGTCATAGTAAATGTTATCGCCACCATCAAACTTGAAACCATCGATGCCATAATCGTGCATCATGCCGCGCAGCGTGTGCTCCAAATAGTCGAGAGCAGCTGGATTGGTGAGGTCGAAGCAGGCACTTTGCCCGTTCCACCAATGAATGATGGCCGGATTTCCTGTGGCATCGCGCAGCAACAGCCCTTGTTTGGCCAGCGCACGATATTCAGGACTGTCGGCCGTGACAAACGGACTGATCCACAACATCACCTTGAAGCCCTGCCTATGCAGGCTATCGACCATGGCGCGAGGGTTGGGAAAGCGTTCGCATTTGAAATCGAAATTGCCATAATAACGCTGCCAATTGTCATCAATCATCAAGATGCCGGGGGGCAAACCATTGTCGAGCAAGTGGCGAGCATAGGTCAAAATGTCGTGTTGATTTTGGTTGTACATCAGCTCTATCCACGTGTTGTATTGTGGATGCGAGAAAAACAGGGTGTCGGGCAATGTCCCTTCTGCAGGGAAATGCTGCTGCATGAGTGCCCGATAAGCGTCGCGCAGGGTTGTGCCTTGCTGCTTGACACCCACTTTTTCGTAGCGCGAATCGATGTGAATGCCTTGCCCATCGACCGAGAATTTGAATGGGCTATCGCTCCAGATGGTGCGCCCACGATTGAAATGAGCATGCCCGACACCTGGTTGTTGTCGTTTTGGCACGAGAGATCGAAAGGCGAAAGCGACGTGAACGGCATCGATGTGCCTAAAGCTGTGGCACCACCCCACCACGATTCGCCTGCCAACACGGGAATGTCGCTATGGTGTTGTGCCTGCAACGCGGTGCAGAAGAGCCCTAAAAAGAATAGGAAATAAGAACGTAAATGCATAAATTAAATGTGTAATGCCCCTATGAAGGGCGTGAAACGGATGTGGCGTGGGGGAAGCTACTCACCCCAAAGTGCCATCGAAAGTGAAAACAGTGTTCGGGCGTTCCCGAAGAGTTGCTGCACGATGCAAAACATGTTCGGGCGCGCCCGAAGCCTTTTTACATCCTTGCAAAATGTGTTCGGGCGCGCCCGAAGCGTTATTGCGCCATGAAAAACGTGTTCCGGCGCGCCCGAACAGCTATTGCAACGCTGCAACAGCTGTTCTGACTTGCCGGAACACCTTTATACATAGGAAAGAGCGTTTGCTGGGCGTGTGGGGCTATTGTGCCACATAGTCCATCGTGAAATGGTTATCTCCCACAGGAGTTACCGCACCATTGGCCGCCACATTGATACCATCTTTCAAATCGATGACCACTTTGTAATAGCCCGCTCCAGAAGGAATGAGGAATCCATCGGTGCCACTACGCACACTGGCTGGGAAGAAAGCATTGGGCAAACGATATTTGTGTCCGGTGGAAGGATGCACCACATAAAAGGCCACATCGCCACCCCAACCAAAGTTATAGAAGGTGCCTTCGTAGCGATGGCCTGTGGTGTGCACCACGGGCAACACGTTATCGTCGGACCATACCACGGCCGTTGAGTTTTGAGTGGGTGCCCAACTCCAACCATCCATATAAAGCACATTGGGATAGCCCGCAACCGGACACGCATAGAATGCACCGCTAAAGACATCCATGCGCACATAGTAGGTGCCCGTGTTGGCCTTCAAGGTCCAGGTAGCGTTGCCACCTCCGGTGAACAAATCGGGGTTGCAAGTGTAGGAAGAGAGGTCGAAATCCGACGAAATCTTCTGTCCCTTTTGTAGCGTCATGGTGCCCTCATAGATGTAGGCCGTACCTGCTTTCAAATGCAACTGCTGTCCACAGAAGCCGATAGTAGGCGTAACGGCATTGCCATTGACCACCACTTTGTTGTTGGTGAAGAGCAACGACTTGCCACTTCCCGTCACTTCGACACTCGTACACGTGCCCGCTGTGAAGTTGGTTTTGATGGTAAAGGCACCACCTGCTGTGAGGGGGAAGCTCTTTGTCGCATCATCGGTGGGAGATTGCACAATGTGTTGGCCATCCCAAAGGATGTAACCCTGCTGTGCACCGCGCTTCATGCGGAATACACCTGCGGCCGTTTGTCCCCACATCCCCACGTTGGGGTCGTCGCCTTCGGGTGCCGTCCAGGTGTAGTAGCTGTCGTTTTGACTTTCGAAGCCCTTCATGCGCATCTTGTTTTTCTCGGTCGTAATCTCACCATCTTGCCAGTGTCCCGAGATGGTGCCCAAGAGATAGTAGCAGTCGGTAGCTGGTAAGGGTTTCCAAACGTGGCGCTCGCTGAAGTTGAGCTCAAAGGTCTTGGGATTGAAAGTGACGGTGAACGATGACTCAACATCGCCGCCAATCGTGATGGAATCGTTGGTCATGGTGGCTATTTCGCCATTCTTCGTACCCCAGTAGATGCCGTTTTTGCTCGTGGTGGTCGAGATAATGCCTTTCACTTTGGCGGGGAACACCTGCTCAGTGGGCATGGTGAACACCTCACCTTGCTTTTGCAGCTCCACGATATTGCCATTGCCGAGCACCAAGTTGAGCGTCTCAAATGAAGGAGTTGCTACGGCCGGCAAGTCGAAAGTCTCAACCGCTTCGCCGTTACGTGTGTTATCGAGCTTCACCACCACTTGCAAATCATCGGTTGATGCATTCTTGGGCAACGGAATTTGAATGAAATCATCCATGTTGAATTGCTGGCCAAGCAACATCTGATACTTTGTAGCTAAGGTGTCACCCTTGCTGTTGAGCAACAAAAGCTCGTAGTGATCAAGGTTGCGATCATCGGTGAGCAGACCAGTGATGCTTACTTTATCGCCATATTTATAGTTGTCTGGGATGACCATAAGGTCGATACCTGGCTTCGGACCCGTTTTGTCATTAGACACAAACTTGTCGTCGTCGCTGCTGCAACTTACAAGCCCCAACAGGGCTGTTGCCAGCACAATAGTTGATATTTTTTTGAACATAATCAATCGGTTTTATGCTTTTATGAAATAGTTTAATTTGAACATCAGCTTCAAAATGAGCAATACCCACACCCCTTGCAGGGCAACCAGCAACACACGATAATAGTCGCCGAGCCATTGTTGGAAGCCAAAGAAGATAGAGTCGGTGATAGAATTGAAGTCAATGTGGTCGCCAATGTAATACGCAGCCAATGAGTTCATGCCATAGTATCGCAGCCACATCCAGCCTTTTCTGCATCCCTTCACGTCGATGATGTAATAGAACAAGCCCATCAGGATAAAGCAAATGCCTCCTGAAAAGAGTGTCATGGAGCTCGACCAAATGTGTTTGATGATGGGAATCCAAGGGTGCATGCAAAGCGATACGGCAATCATGGCCACACCACCAGCAATGAGCCAGTAGAACTTTTGCATCGCTGTGCGCTCACTTTTCAACAGACAGCCTGCCAAAGTACCCAGATAAACCGTCACGATGAAGTTCAGAGAACTCATGATCCACGTATAATGATAAGTGGGATCCCAATGCCATTGGTTGCCCTGCCAAATCACTCCATCGCGGAAACGCCCTAACACCGCGCGGTCGATGGCCTCGCAAATGTTGCTGTCGATGGTGAAATCGAAGTTTCCCCAAATAGCAAAGATTGCGATATACAGGGCAAACGACAATGCCACTGCCACCATTTGCGTGCGCAACGAGCAGAAAACATAGAGGAAAGCCACGGCAACATAGCCCACAGCAATGCTTTGAAGGGTGTTAGAATAGAGGTGCAGTCTTTGCAAGTCAAACGCCAAAAGGTTGCCCTGACAAACCATGCCTAACACCCAAAGCACCACAAAGCGTTTCAAGATGCGGCGGTAAAAGCTGCCATCAATGCGCTCTCCACGCTTGTAACGTGCCATGGCAAAGGGGATGGTGATGCCCGACATGAACATGAACAAGGGCATGATGATGTCCCAAAGCAGAAGCCCTCCCACGGCAGATGAAGCAGTTGCCCCATGATGAAATGCCCCATAGTGCCCTCAGCTGGTTGCGCTGTCTCGAGCGCTTTGAGCAAAATGGGCTGAATGAGCACCAACATGGCCAAGTCGGCACCACGCAAAATGTCGAGCGAAAGCAAGCGTTGCGGTTGCGAAGACTGGGTTGTTGTCTCCATAACTATTGTTTGATGAATTGGATGTTCGATGTGCTTTGTGGCAATTGCGCTGCAGCATCAACTTTAATCTTCACACCAAGATTGTTATAGCCTGTGGTAGCTTCCCACATATCTTTATTGGCTAAGCGCACAGCATAGTCGGCACGTGCTGCCAATGAAGGCTCAGCATCGGGCAAGAAGAGCAGCAACTGATATTCGCCAGCTGGGAGATTGCCGGGCAAAGCCACCTTTGCGGTGAGCGTAGTTGCCTGACGTGACTTCCAAGTGCGTGGGTCATCGGGCAGCGTTGCCACATAAACATCGCCCGCAGTGGAGCGCAAAATGAGTTGCACTTTGCGGGGATTATACATGGCAGCAAAACCAATGTTATAAATGGAAAGCTTGGCCCACGAGCTCACTTCCCGGTGCATGTTGCGTGGAATATTGGCCGCGCATGAGCACCAAACGGTAGCCCAAGTGGGTGCGAATCTCGTCCATCACGCCGTCACGTTCCCATTGTTTGAGCACCACACGGTCATAACCATCGTGCAAGAACGACCAATGCAGCGTCTTCAACTCTAACAAAGCGGCTGAACCTCTGCTGGGAGGTGTGGTCGAAGTGGGGCGTGCTGTCTCACCACCTAAGGCGTATAGAGTGCTTCCTCGGCTACAAACGCTTTGTCTTTAGCCACATCAACATAGGTTCCCATGTTGGTTTCGTCGGCCATAAATGCATCGTTGTGTTGCGCGATGCGTGCTTGTGGCGTGCCTTTATAGGCTGTTGTGGCATTGAGTGGCGTAGCAATGCCCGTGAAAGTTTGCTTATAAGCTGGTGTACGCACTTGCACACAACGATCCTTTGGCAACACTTCTAACCATTTTTGCAGCACGGCATTGCGTGCCGTGGTGTTGTTTAAGCCGTTGGTAGAGTAATACCATTCACCCCAAGCACCAATGAAGCCAGCTTGCACACAGGCGATAATGTCTTTGTTTTGCACGAGCACGGGCTTCAAATTGTCTAAATGTTGCTCGATGATGTTGAGCGGAGCGTCGGGTTCTGTGGCTGCCGAAGTGTAGGCAAAGCGCAGAATAGCCTTCAAACCTACTTGGCGAACAGTAGCCAAATCAGTGGTGATTTTGTTTAAATCGGCGGCTGAAAGTGCTTGATTGCGACGGTCTTTCAGGTAGTAAACAATCTGAACGAGCGACTCTTTTGCATTTTTTGCCGTGTTAAGGCGCGAGACTGAGAGTGGCGTTGTCAGGTTGCTTTCGACCATAGTATACATGCCTCGCTCGGGATTGAAGAAATCTTCTTTCGTCGAAGTATATTTCACCGTCTGCAAGTTTTGGCTCCCATCGCCACCATTGGGCGTAGGATTGGGATCATCATTCCCGCTACTGCTACACGAAACCCACGAGAGGGCGAGTAGCAAGAGCGATATGTTCAGCAATTTATTCATCTTGTTATGTTTAAAATTAATGTTGTTCCATCCGTCTTTCCGAACGAATTTCGCTTGAAATCTTTTTTTATCGTTTGCCGAAGCGCCGGCAAGTTGCAAATTCTTTTTTTGATGTTTGCCAAACGTTTGGCAAGCCTTTCAAAAGATTTTCGCATCCTTTCCGTCGCAACGGCATGTAATAGATGTGCCCAGAGCTTAGTAACCGGGATTCTGTTTCACCTGTCCTTTGCCATCGGTAATCACCTCTAAGGGCAGCGGATAGAGCTCTTTGTAATCGGCTGCATAGGGAGATTGGTTGATGGCGCGCACCAATGGCACGAGACGATGATAGCGAATCATGTCCGAACGATATTGCCCATTCTCACACCAGAACTCATGCCAGCGCTCTTTAAGAATGGCATTGAGCACGTCTTCGGCCTGCGTGTAGTTGGCATAGCTTAGACTTGGCAGCCCAGCACGGTTGCGAACAACGTTCACATTGTCAATAGCTTCGTGCAAATCGGCAGTCGTTGCGCCCTGCTTCTGGCAGAGTCCTTCGGCCAAAGAGAGGTAAACGTCGGCATAACGGAAGAGCACTATGTCAATATCGGTGTAGCCTCCAGAGCCTTTCACACCAGGATCATAACCTATCTTCAAAGGAATTGGCCCTGCAGCCAATGGCGATTGCGGTGTGTTGCGGTCGATAGTGGCTCCAGAAGAGGTAGTATAAGAAGTGAGAAGACCTTGTCTGCGCACGTCGCCAGGCTCAAATGAGTCGTAGAAATACCATGTACTGGTGACTGTTCCCCAGCCCGAGCCCATGCCATGACCAGCATAATCGGTGGGCAACACCATCATGTGCCACTGGTTTTGCGATGGCCCTTCATACGAACAAGGTAGCGCAAAGATAATCTCTTTGTTGGCCTTGCCCTGTCCTCCACGTGCAAACATCCCATTATAATCACTCTGCAACGCATAACCATATTGCGGATCTTTCAACTCACGCGCCAACGTCACCACCTTGTCATAATTGGTTTTGTCGCCATGGGTCAAGCCTTCGGGATAGTTATAATCGGCCGTTTCGTGCAAATAGAGTCGAATGAGCAACATCTTGGCTAAGCCACGGCTAAAGCGTCCATACTCGGTATTGGCCGGAAGCGGCAGATGTTGACCGGCAAAAAGCAAGTCGTCTTCAATGAATTTGGCCATTTCGGCGCGCGAAAGGCGTGGAAGCGGTTTCTCTTCTAACGGATTTTTCAGCACTTCTAACGGCGCTACGACCAACGGACCATACATGTCGTAGAGAATATACGAGAGGAAAGCCCGCGCACAACGCACCTCAGCTTCGTAGCGTTGCTTGGTAGCGTTGTCTAAAGTGCTGTTGGCAATGGCATCGAGCACCAAGGTGCAACGGCTGATTTTCTGCGAATAGCCCTCGGCATAGTCCTTGCTTCGGGTGTAATAGAACCATGTAATGCCCGTCGATTCGGGGAAATAGTTCAGTTGCGAGCACATCTTTTGTTCGCCAAAGGTGCCTGTCAGAATGCCCGTTGTGGCATCGTTCAAGAACATGACGCCGCGCTCTGAGGTCGAGAGATGCCATCCCACCAGCTGCCGCGCAATGGAAAGTAGCACGAAAGCACCAGCGATTGGATGTCGCTCTCGGTCTTTGGAAAGTTAGAAGGGTTGATTTCCGAGTAGTCTACGGGCGTTAAGTCCGAGCAACCCGGCAGCGTTATCGACGCACAAGCCAGCAACAACGCATATATTATTTTCGTTCTTTTCATATTTGGAATACTTTAAAGTGGTTTAAAATGTGATGTTCACCCCAAGACTATAGGTGCGTGCGTTGGGATAGGCCGCCGTGTAATAGTCGGTTTCAGGATCCAATCCCTTTTAAGGTGTCATGCAAAAGAGGTTGCTGGCACTCAAAGAAAGGTGCACACGCGAGATGTATTTTGTTTTCGTCAGCCATGCTTTGGGCATGCTCCAGCCCAATGTGATGTTTGACAGGCGCACAAACCATGCCTTTTGATAATACCAATCGCCGTGCGTGTAGGTGTTGTTCCAGCCGTTAAACGAGCAAGGGTATTTGGTCGAAGGGTTGTCCCAGGTCCAGCGTTTCTTGATAATGCTCAGTGCATTGTAGCCATAACGTGCCACATCGCCGCCGCCTAAACCGTAGGTCATCTCGGTAGGATCTTCCATTCGGCGGTCGAACATGCCATTGAGTTGGAAGCTAAAGTCGAAGTCTTTATAAGTAAGTGAGTTGACCATACCTGCCATCCATCCTGGATCTTGTGAGCCAATGAGTTCCACATCGGCATCATCAATCTTGCCATCGGGGCCTCCTGTCAGGATGAAACGGCCGTTCTCGTCGACCATGGGCTGCCCGTTGCTGTCGCGTTTGTAGCCATTGAGGTCTTTAATCACCAACTCTCCGGGGCGTAAATCGGGCTGTGCTGCCGGCGCAGCTTCACCAATTTGCAAGATATGATCGGCGCGACGTGCATAAATAGGACGTATGGGATCGTCGGCTTTTTCATATACTGCGGGCTTCCAATCGGGTGTACGCTCCTTCCAACGGTCTTTGTATGTGGTGAAAGTGAGGTTGGTTGTCCACTTGAAATCGCGCGTGCTGACGTTCGTTGTGTTGAGGGTGAGTTCCAATCCCGTGCTCTGCGTCTTCCCAATATTGGCCATCACCTGCGAAATGTCGTGGTAAAAGTTGAGCGGTTTGTAGTTGAGCAAATCGGAAATCACACGATGATAGAACTCCACACTGGCCAAAATTCGATTGTCGAGGAAGCCAAAGTCCATACCAAGGTTCCATTCAGTGGTCGTCTCCCACTTCAGGTTGGGGTTCTCTAATTTACCTTGGAACACGCCAATGAGCTTCGTTCCATCACCGCGGTTGTAGGCGGGTTGGGCATAATAGCTTGCAAAAGCATTCGCGCCAATGTCCGAGTTACCCGTCTGTCCCCAGCTGAGGCGCAGCTTACCCATCGTCAACCACGATGCAAAGAGATTTCATAAAGGGTTCCTCGGAGAAGGTCCATCCGAGTGCAGCTGATGGGAAATAGCCCCATTTATGGTTCTTGGCAAACACCGAAGCACCATCTGCACGAAGCGTTCCCGTGAGATAATAACGGTCTTTAAGAATGTAATTCACGCGGAAGAAATACGACTCCATCTTGTTTTTTTCGAGAAAGCCTGAGCCCCACTCTTTTTCGTACTGTTCCAGCATTTAAAGTTGTTATAAACCGAAACCATCGAGCAAGAAATTGTTGTTGCCTGAGTTCACACTCTCAACATTAAATTGCTCGTATGACGTGCCCGCCAGCAAAGTTAACCTTATGCTGTATCTTTAATCGTCTTTGGCATAAGTGGCTGTCGCTCCAACAGATATTGGTTGTTATCGTCGGGTATAGATATCGCCATTACCTTGCAAGTTGCGCCCATAAAGTGTGGATTTGGGTTCATAAGTCTTGCGGCTGATGTTCGCTCTATCCAAACCAGCATTCACACGTAAGGTCAAACCTTCTATGGGCCTTGCCTCCACATACATGTTGCCTAAGAAAGCGATCGGTGCGTCCCTTTGTCGATGTTGTTCAACAAAGAATAGGGGTTGGGCTGCGTTCCTAAGAGCGGATTGACGGGATAAGTGCCCGTCGCAGGGTCATAAGCCAAGATGTTTGGACCCCATTTGTACAGCCGAACGGATGATACCCGACTTCTCGAATTGGGCCGAGCCCAACTGCGTGTTATTGTTGTCTATGCGCGTGAGGGTGAGGTTTACGCCTGCCTTTAAACACGTTGAGGAAAGCGCTGGTCGATGTTACTTTTCACCGTATAGCGGCTCATTCCCTGAGTTGCGTACGATGCCTTTCGTTGTCATAATAGTTCAGCGAAATCATGTATTGTGTGTCTTTCGAGCCGCCTTGAATACTCAAATTGTGCTCTTGAATATGGCCATTGCGAGTGATTAAGCCCACCCAATCTGTACCAGCTCCTGCGGCAGCAATCTGTGCATCGGTATAAGGACGTGTGTAAGCCAATCCACCTTTTCGGCGCAGCCATGCTGCTTCGAGTGTCTTTGAGCCCCATGGTCCCACCTCGTTTTCCCATATCCAGTACTCCCAACTCGACTTGTTTTTCTCAATCATCCAGTCGCGTAGCGAGAGCACATCATATTTATCGCTGTAATGTTGATAGCTATAGTTGTAGGAGTAGTTCACCACTGCCTTTCCCTCACGACCGCGTTTGGTGGTCACAATCACGACACCATTGGCTGCACGTGCACCATAAATGGCTGTTGCCGAAGCATCTTTCAGCACTTCAATACTCTCCACATCGTTGGGATTGAGGAAGTTGAGCACGCCTTGTGTGCCGGGATCCATACGCCCATTTTCACCTTTTTGCTGATCGAGTTTCGCAATAGGGAAACCATCAACAATATAAAGTGGCTCGTTGCTGGCATTCACTGAGCCGGCACCACGAATGAGAATATC